>Ga0209212_1000305_pt1 | contig 99202 bp, 103 predicted proteins | sample RifGroC2_FD_183996 | JGI IMG/M metagenome (GOLD analysis project Ga0209212, IMG submission 183996) | Groundwater microbial communities from Rifle, Colorado, USA - Groundwater C2 (SPAdes) (version 2) | ecosystem: Environmental > Aquatic > Deep subsurface > Groundwater | place: Rifle, Colorado... | reverse complement strand
GACAGGCCTACTCAAGTAAAACTAGGATTCTCATGAGAAGAAGGCCTGCATCGCTGGTCGAGGCAGGCCAAAAGGAAACCCCGTACAACGCCAAGCTGAAAGCTTGCTGTGCGGGGAGGACGTCATTTTACATCTATTTCTTTTCAACCATCGCATCATCAACAATCTCCTTTATCGATTTTATGATGTATTCGACCTCGTTATCTGTGAGTTTAGGGGAAATGGGAATACTTACTGTCTGCCGTCCCACTTTCATGGCATTTGGATAACTTTCTGGCTTCCATCCATATGTTTTTTGGTAATATTCATGTTCAGGGATACTCATATAATGGACACCCACGCCAATACCCCTCTTCGTCATTTCATCCAGGAAATCATCTCTGCTTATTGAGGTTTTTTCCTTATCAATTAAGATGGTATAGAGATGGTATGCATGTCTCGTATCTTTTTCTATATCCGCAGGTATCCCTAGGGGTAATTCTTTTAAAGCCTGATTGTATCTTTTCCAGATTTTTTCTCGTTTCAGCCAATTTTGAGCGACTCTTTTCAATTGATGAATCCCTATCGCAGCCTGAAGATCCATCATATTATATTTGTATCCACACTCCACCACCTGATAATGTTTAAAACCCGCATCACCAAATCTCTTCCATGCATCTTTCGACATTCCATGCAAACCCAAAATTTTAATTTTGCTTGCGTCTTCTGCGTTTTTAGCTAACACCATTCCACCTTCTCCCGTAACCACATTCTTTGTAGAATAAAAACTAAAACATCCAAACCTCCCAAATGTCCCAGCTTTCTTGCTATGATATTCAGTCTCAATTGCGTGAGCGCAATCTTCAATTATATGAAGATTGTGTTTTGAAGCTATGGATAGTATTTCGTCCATTTCACAAGCTCGACCGGCAAAGTGTACAGGGATGATTGCTTTTGTCTTTTTTGTGATTTTTTTTCTAATTTCATCAGGATCAATGTTATATGTCTGTGGGTTAATATCTGCCAATATTGGAATTGCTCCTGCATGAATGATTGTATTTACGGTTGCACAAAAAGTCATAGGGGTAGTAATGACTTCATCCCCCTTACCGATGCCACAGGCCAACAAACTTAAGTGCAAAGCAGCTGTGCAAGAGTTCACCCCCATCGCATATTCGGCATTTTCGTATTGTCTAAAATCTTCTTCAAATTTAGCCACTCTTGGGCCAGTCCCGAGCCAGCTACTTTTCATTGTCGCAACCACTTCCCTTATTTCCTCCTTCTCTATCAGTGGAGATCCAAAGACAATAAACTTCTTTGGCTTAAATATCTTATTCATAAAAATAAAAATTTAATATAATCAGTAGCATATCACAGAAGTCGGGTAGTACAATAACTACTTATGACTAAGACTAAACATCCTAAGATCAAGACTCTTCCGTTAGTGTCGTTTGTTACCCCAACTTTCAACAGTTCCCGATATATTGGGGACAATCTCAAATCAATCCTCATGCAAGACTACCCAAAGGAAAAAATCGAAATTCTGTGGGCAGATGGAGGATCTACTGATAATACGGCCGAGTTAGCAAAAAAATATAAGGTCCGTTTTATTAAGAATAAATATATTTTAGGAGATCCTGGTTTTGCTGTTGGAGGTGAGACCGCCAAAGGCGAGTTTGTCGTCTTTATGGGGCACGATAATCAACTAGTTCAAAAAGACTGGATAAGAAGGATGTTAAAACCATTCATGAATGATCCGGAAATTGCCGCAGCCTATCCCCATCTCGACAATAAAGATACTGATAGCTGGATGACCCAATATGTTAACCGCTTTACCGATCCCGGAAATCATTTTGTCTATGGTTATGCCAACAATCCTCTAACTTTTGGGAAGGTGTACAAAACTCTCAAAAAGGGTAAGGGGTGGGTGGTCTACGACTTCCAGCTTAAAAACCACCCCATCCTTGAATTCGAGCAAGGCTTTATGCTTAGAAAAAGCGCTTATAAACGTGCCAAGAGCACTTATTATTGTGGCATTATGGCGGTCATTGATATGATTAGACTGAAAAAACAATTTGCTTATGTCCCCGGGGCCAGTAATTACCACGAAACTTTGGACGGAGGACTCAAACAATTCATCAGTAAACACCGCTGGGCGATCGATTATCAGCTGGATAGAAGAGAAACCTTCGGTATGTACAAAGACAAATTTGGTCTTAAAGGAAGGAAACAATATATTTCTTTAGCAAGAAAGATCCGGATGTATTTCTATCCTTTTTATGGAGTCAGTATTGTCCTTCCTGTATTGCGTGCACTGTTTATGTATATTAAAGACGGTGATAAAGAATGGATGTACCATCCGTTAATTACATTTGTTTCCGCCTTCACTATTTGGCAAGAAGCCTTTCGTATCATTATCCTTAGACGTAGCCCAATAATGGAAAGGTATGCCTAATGTTCAATAAAATCCTTTTAGCTGTAAGATCAATTAGAAATATTCATCGATTGCTGATAGATTATTTAGGTCTGGTTAAAGGAGATGTGGTCTATCGACTCTGGAATGGTAACTCCTTTGCTGCGAGAGCAGGAACTACAGATGTATCGGAAATAATCATAAATAACGCTGATTCGGAGTACCCCAGCAACTTTTTTCCGGCTAACTATAGACCGGTAATTTTTGATGTTGGCGCAAATATTGGTGAAACTGCCCTTTTTATTTACCGGAAGTTAAGGCTCAACAAACCGTCAATCTATGCTTTTGAACCAAACTCAAAAAACTATACATACTTATTGAAGAATATAAAAATAAATCACTCGGGGTGGAGTATAAAACCCTTCAAGCTAGCTTTGGCGGGAGAATCCGGATCAGCTAGACTAAATTTTAACAGCTACCACTATGATGGAGGTTTCATTGAGGATATCAAAAACAAAAGAACAACTTCAAATTCGGAAAAAGTAAAGACTGTTTCACTGATGGAATTTTGTAAGAAAAACAAAATCGAGTCTATCGACCTTCTAAAGATGGATATCGAAGGTAGTGAATATGGGGTTTTCAGCTCAACCATTGGCTTCATTAAAAAACATGTAAAATCAATTTTTGTGGAGCTACACAATCTAGACAAAGTCAATAATTACAGCAACTTCAAAAAACAAATCGTCAAACAAGGTTTCGTCATAAAGGCCGAAATCATGAACAGAACCATTTTCCTTAGCAATACTTTTTATAATGAAAAAATATAGTAATTCCATTTCCGAAAGGCTTACCGGTCGACATAAATTCAGTTTTGTCTGGTGTGGTGACATCAAAGGTTTGTCCATACTGGATGTCGGTAGCTCCTTCGGCTGGTTTGAAAAGTTCGCTGTTGAAGCCGGGGCTAAAAAGGTGGTCGGTATTGAACCGGAAGGTGAATCTTTCTACAAAGCACAAAAGGAAGTGCCCAAAGCAGTTTTCAAAAGAGGCACAGCTTTAAAAATTCCGGAAAAAGATTCTTCTTACGATCTCGTGGTAATGTTCGATGTTATCGAGCATATTCCTGTGGGTACGGAAGATCAGGCTTTAAAAGAAATTTACCGCGTCCTTAAAAAGGGTGGTTCGTTCATCATGTCCACCGATTATGATTTATGGATCTCCAAAATTATGGATCCTGCCTGGTATTTCGGTCACAGGCATTACAGTCAACAAAGATTGGAAAAATTATTTCGTAAAGCTGGATTTCGGGTCGAGCAAGTTGAGCGTAGAGGCGGCTTTTTTGAAATAATCGGAACCATCCTACTATATATTTTTAAATGGATCTTTAGATCAGAGGTGCCCTTTAAAAGCTTTATTAACCGGCAAAAGGATAGTGAATATTTAGACAAAAATGATGGCCTTGTTACTATTTTCGTAAGGTCCTCCAAACAATAAATTCATGTACAAAACAATTATCCCCGGGCTAGTGTCGGTAGATACAGAACTCAGGAGCCTGAATGGATTTGTGATGTGTCAGAATTTTGATTTTTTTCCAAAAACCAAAAATAAGCTTAAATTTCATTACACTCTAAAAGTGGAGAATGATATAAGTATCCCTGAAGAATATGATCTTAGGAGTGAATATTATGTTAAAAAGGGGGAGGCTTGGTATTTTTCAAGAAATATTTTCTTCTGGCATCCTTCATTTAAATTCGATCAGTCAACAAAAACTTTGTCATTTAATCGCGACTACTTACTAATGCCAATCAGCCTTGGGGGAATATTTACCGTGGGAGAACATTTATCCAATCTCATAGATCTAGATTTATTCTTAAACGAATATGTAGTCATGAGAGGCGTCGCTTTTAAAAAAGACAATAGTGTAATTGGGATCTGTGCACCAGGTTTCAACGGAAAAACAACTCTCTTAAAAAAGATGTTAGCGGGTGGTGCGTTGTACTTAGCCGAGGATTATCTTATTCTAGATACGAAAAAATCTATAATTTATCCAACCTGTCCACTTGCGAAAGAAAATTTTTGGAGAAGAAGAAAAATCTCAGGTAATATTTTCCACCTAATATCTAAAAAATCACAAGCCTATCATCCCTTAAAGCTAGACAAATTAATTTTACTTGAGAATACTCTAAATCAACAAACAACCAAGACAAATAGAACTGTGGAAGATTTTCTAATACTAAACTCACTTTATTTTTTGAATAATTTGTTTATAAAATCGATAATATTTGACCGTAGTTTAACTATAAAATTACTGGATACAATTAATCTAACGGCTTCCCTTCTCAACAGGGCTAGCAAAAGGGTTACTTATAACTTTGACGATACCTTTATAACTAGTTTATGAAATCATATAGTACCGAATCCAATATAAAATATTGGGACCAGTGGAATATTAAGTATTCTGATGTTTGGAAAACAACCGCTCGGCAAATAATGTCCAAAAAGGAAACCGGACTTATTTCAAAGGAGTTAAGGAAACTTAAGGCCACGAACATTCTAGATATTGGAATCGGGAATGGACGCATTCTTGAGATTTTAAACAACAAATCCGTTCCGAAAGCAAAAATTTATGGTATTGATATTTCCGGAGAAATGGTCAAGATTTGTCAAAACAAATTCACGAATCAATTTAAAATTGTCCAACTAAAGACTTGCGATTTATCGGTACAAGGCCTGCCTTTTAAAGTTAAATTTGATCTGGTTACCTCTATAAGAGTTTTAAAATACAACGCTAATTGGAAAAAAATGATTAAAAGAGTTTTTGATAGTCTAAATCCGGGAGGAGTCTTTATCTTTACTATGCCAAATAAACTCTCGGTTTCCGGCTTAAGCGGAGATACGTTTTCGGATAATAATTCTCCGATAATCTATTCCAATATTCTGGAGCTTAAAAAAGTAACTTCGGATACCGGCTTTTCCGGTTTTGAGGTACTCGCTTTTAGCAAACTTCCCAACTTCTTATACCACATGAGCAACAATCGTTTTTTTGTAAAGCTCCTTCTATCGACAGAAACAGTATTGGAAAAAATACTGGGACAATCACTCTTTGGGAGAGAACTCTTCGTAATCTGCGCCCGCTAATATGAATCCTCGAAAAATTTTGTATATAAACTTGGGTGACAATGTTCCCTATACTTATGACAAAATTGCCGGACGAGTGTTGTACTGGGCATCGAAAAACAACAAAATCACCTTGTTGGTTCCCGAACTTAGTGCTAGTAATATTTTCAAAGAAATCTTTGAAAAAGCACCTAATAACATTCGTCTTCTAAAATCACCTTATAGCAATAAAGTCGCTATATCAACACTGTCGATTGTCTTTAGTTATCTGTTACGAATAATTTTTGCTCCATTCATCTTATTTGATCGCAAATCTGATTTCGATATTGCAATTTCAAACTCAGCATTTTTTGTAGATATTTTCCCTGTGTTAATTCTGAAACTTTTTTACAGATGTAAACATTGGGTGTTAATCATGGATAGTGTAGTGCCTTCACCGGAAATGAGAAGCGGCAATAAACTCATTAATGTCCTCACCTACTATGAATCACTCATCGTTGGCAAGATTGCCAATCGTTTCTCCGATAAGATCCTCACGGTCAACGCCGAACTGAAGAAAGAGCTGATTAGTCGAGGAATAGATTCAAAAAAAATAGCCTCTACAAAAAACGGCTTATTTATAAATAATATCGCCAGTGCCAAACAAAATCAAAAATTCAAATCAGACGCTGTATATCAGGGGAGAATTAGCCCCAACAAGGGCGTAGATGATCTATTGTATGTTTGGAAAGAAGTAGTGAGGCAAAAACCCAAGTCCAGACTTGTTATTATGGGTACAGGTCTCAAACAGCATACAAGTCACCTAGAACAATTACTTCGGAAGCTAAATATTGAAAATAGTGTACGGTACTTGGGTTTCACTCCAAATCCAACCAAGTACGAAATCATGAAAAGTAGTAAGCTATTCCTTTATCTCTCTAAGGTTAATGCCGATGAAAGCTGGGGAATCAGTCTAATGGAAGCTTTGAGCTGTGGCTTGCCGGCAATTAGTTATGATTTGCCGATATATGAAAATATTTATCACACCGAGAGCCTGATCAGAGTGTCTAATGGGGATATCGGTCTTGTTGCAAAAAAAATCATCGGATTGTTGGACAACCCTAAACTAAGAAATGACTTAAGTTCAAAATCTCAAACATTTTCCTCCCAATTTGACTGGGATAATATTGCCAAGAAGGATTTGCGATTACTAAATGCTATTATGAAGGATGAAAATAACCACCAAAATTAACAGCATCGAGTTAAGAAGAAGTTTTGTTTGTCCTTACGATCACCACAAATTACTATTTCTGTCAAAAAACAGTGAAGGAAAGAAATATGTGTGTACTTTGTGCAAAAGAGAATATCCTCTGGTAAACAAAGCCCCAAATTTTTTGCCGGATGGGTTACGAGAATGGACAACGAACCAATACCGGTCAAATAAAACTCTAAGTAAGAAATCAGAATCTATGATCGGAAAATGGAAACCTGGTTTTAGAGGATGGTCTCCCAACTGCTGGATTAAAATCCTCAGTTTCGGGGTTGGAGAAGGAAGGATTACTCCTATCCCCAAAGGATCTTTGTTGGATGTTGGTTGTGGGGATGTAGCCAAAGGTGATGTAAATACCGATGTGTATTTCCCATCACCACTCCCGGAAAATTTTGTTTTAGCAACAGCCGAGCAACTACCCTTCAAAGACAATTCGTTTGACATGGTCCGCAGTGCATATGTTATAGAACATAACCTATATCCGGTAGAAATGATTAAGGAACACTTCCGTGTTTGCAAAAAACAGGTCGAGATTTATACTGATAATTCAGACTGGTTGGGTGTTTATATTTATAGATTATTAAATATTGGTTCTATCTTTCACGACGAGCATTACTTCAAGTGGTCAGTTGAATATTTTAGGAATATCTTAAACCGACTAAACTACAAAGGTAAGGTAGAAGTCTTTAACACAAGTCCATCTATTTTAGTTAAAATGATGTCATGGTTTGGGAAATTGCCCCGGATCGGGATAGTTTTTTACAGAGATTTATATGCAGAAATATACAAAAAGTAGAGAAGTACTATTGGTTTTTCTTTTCTTCTTTATACTAACTACCGTCTTTTTTAGAACGATTATTTTCTCTAAAGGAATCATAGTCGGCCATGATTGGATGCTTCCTTACAATAGTCCGCAAATGGAGCGATACATAGAGCACCTCTTCTATACATGGACATACGATATGAACCTCTTTGGAGTCAAAAATCCATTCTTCGTTCAAATGCCCTTTATACTATTAACAAAGATATTTTTAGTGCTTGGCTTGAACGGTGAACTACTATCCAAGACCCTACTCATTTTAGTTTTTACACTTTCTGGGCTATCAATGTTTCTTCTACTAAGATATCTAAGGCTAAACAAAACAAGTTCAGTTTTAGGTGGTTTTATCCTAATTACCATGCCAGTTTTTTTTGATTACACTGTTATGGGATGGTTATTTGTTCTTTTCTCCATAGGCGTCATCTTGCCAATTTGTCTTATTTGCTTTATCAAGTCTATTGAAGAAAACAACACATTCTACTCCATGTTAGCCGGCCTCTTGTTTTCGATTGCAATTCTACAGAGTCAGTCTTTGGTGTGGTATCCAATGGTTTTTCTTGCTCTGTCGATTTCTCTTATAAAAGACAGAACTACATTTGTTAGATATTTTAAATCATCTGTCATTGTTATGGTTATAGCTTTATCTCTACATGCAAGTTGGATACCAAATCTCTTTATATATAGAGACTCTGGTGTTATTAACTCTGACTTAGCATTAGATTCAGTTAGTCTTGGAATGAGATCTCGTCTAAGTTATGTAAACATACTTAGGGGGTGGGGGGGATTATTTAACTACCACTATGAAATTAGTTACCCCAAAGCTCTGATGTCTATTTCGTTTTTGATTCCTTTTTTGGCTTTTGCTTCCATAATGATAAAAATAAAGAATCAAGTGGATATTCGTTTCGGAATGACAATCTTAATTACCTACATGTTTATACTATATTCAATTAGCCCTCAAATGATGTCAAAAATTCCGTTCTCTAATATAATTAGAGATACTGGTAGGTTCACCGCACTAACCTCATTTGCTTTTACTGTTTTGGCTAGTTATTTTATAAACTTCATGTTTAGGATAGAAAACAAAAAATACAAGATCTTGACATGGGGACTCGTCGCCTTGATCATTATTAATGCCACCCCTTTTTTAAATGGTGAATTGTGGGGTGAACCTCAAAGAGGATATGATGTTAGACTAAGAAATTATGTTTTTCCGTATGATTACACACTGGCAGAATCCTTTTTATACACCAAAGTTACCGATTCAAAGGTCTATTATCCTCCAAGCGGCACCAATATTGGCATCATAGATAAAACACCTTTCTTTGGTGACTTTCGAGAAATAAAGGACCCTTTCAGGGGGTACTCTCCCTCTCCTGGGACTATCTATATGTACTACAGCAGTATGGGAAAACCTTCTAAAATAGCCGCCCTGCTTGATGCTATTTTTGATAAAAAAGTTGATACTGCCTCTCTTAAACTTCTTGGACTAATGAATATCGAAAGTGTCATCTTGAGAGACGATATTTTCTATCCAGAAAACCAGGCACAAAATATTAAGGATCTGACAAAAGTAGGTTCAGAATTTGATTTTGTAAAATTTGGGTCCGTCAAAATATTTTCGAATAAGAATTTTTTGCCACATTTTTACATTCCAGACGACATCACCTACTCACCAGACGACATCAGTACTATACCTCAAATCCTGGATTTAAAGTCTAATTCAGATAGACCAGGAATATTCCTAGGTACGGAAAGAGAAGACGAGGTATTATCCAAGACAGCAAATGTTTTTATCGTCAAGGGATCAAGAGTAAAAACACAAACTGATATAAATTCTTCCGGTGAAGACACTAGGACCTACGAGTTTCAAATTCCCAAAGATGGAGAATATGAAATAAATACCAGTATCAGATCAACATTCAATCTATCAGGGCTTAAAGCAATAAATATAAAAAAGATTGGGACAAGGGGAGAAAAAACATTTCAAACAATATCAATAAATAGAGGGACATCTTTAAAATCAGAAAATGACAAGTACATTGAATGGGGGAAAATTAATCTTGGACAAGGGAAAAACTTAATAGTGTTTCCTTATAGTAAAAAAACAAACCCACAGAGTGAAAAAGATGATAACGATCTAATTTTATTAAAAAATATTTCTCCAACCGATGTCTACTCCTCAGATATGCCAGAGATTAGTTTTGAGCGAATAAACCCCACTAAGTATAAAGTGAGTATTTCTGAGGCGACTAATCCATTCGTTTTGGTTTTTTCAGAAAGTTATCACGAGGGTTGGAAAATCTTTTTAGATAACTCTGTAGACAGGACAACAAAAATGGACAGAACCTACTTCAACGGTGAGATAGGTGAAGGTAATCACAAGACGTCATTCCTAGACCTCAACACTTTTGAAACCTGGGGACAAAAGCCAATTTTAGATGACTCGCATCGAAGCATCAACGGATATGCAAACTCCTGGATCATTGACCCAAATAAATTGAATGGAGACAGATTTCAACTAGTCGTCGAATATCTTCCGCAACGAAACTTTATACTTGGGCTAACATTTTCGGTCATAACATTCATATTATATTTAATATATATTTGTTATTTCGTAGTAAATAAATTTTACAAAACCCATTCTCTGTGAAAAAAAACATTATTCATTTCCTTATTCTGATCACGCTAGTTTTATTCGGATTGTACAATCGTTTACTTTATTTAAAAAATGAAGAGTCTGGTCTTCTAAACCTTAATATAAGAGGAAGTTTTTCTAACATAACCGCCTCTACTTCAGGTGAATTGTTGGCTGGGGATACTGTTACTGGTATATTTCATTCAAAGTATCCAAACCTAGGAATTATCTCTATCAGATTTTTCAACATGAACCGAGACAGTAGAGATACTCTATTGTTTCGTGTAAAAGAAGAGGGTCAGAGTAAGTGGTTCTACGAGGCTCTCTACAAAACTGATCAGTTTCAACCCCACAAGCTTTTTCCATTTGGCTTTCCGGTTATAAAAGACTCTGCAGGAAGATACTATATATTTGAAATAAAATCTCTGTATGGAGAAACGGGGGATGGTATTTTGGTGGATTATCAAACACCAGTTTTTATGGCTAGATCTCAGTTTACCAAAAGAGAGCTCACTGATGACAACAAAACCATGCGTTATTTTATATTCAATAAAATTATCAATATTTTCAGTGGATCAGAGGTGATCTCAAATTCTATTTTTTACTTTCTTCCTTCTTTACTGTACATTGTTTATCTTTGTACTGTCGGGATAAGCTATCAATTTTTGTCACTCTTGACAATGTCGATGGTTTTTTACGATATTTTTTATTTAAAAAAGCAAATATTTATTAACTACATCGCAACAATGCTTCTCTGGTTTCTAGCCTCACTTCGTTTCAAAATATCTTTTAAGGTGTCTATATTTATTTCTATCGGGATTCTTATTCTAATTCCCGCATCACTTACAATAGACAGTAATATTTATACCGAAAAAACAGCCATATGGGTGAACTTATTTTTATTGTCGGCTATTCTCCAACACATATTTGAAGTGTTACGAAAAGACAAAGATACTTTATCCGCGAAGCAGTTCTTTAAAAATATTCTCAACATAAAGTTTGAACCTATTTTTGTAGCTCCCAAGAAAAGATCACCCGTCGCAAAATTTGTATTTTTCATCTTGTCAACAGTACTGTTAGGATTAGCGTTTTTTAACATTTTCAACAAGTTACCAATGTTTAAATCGTTCTACCCAAAACACTATGTCGTTGTATTTACAAGCCACTTGGTGCTTCCGCAGATAATTTTAATATTATCCCTGTTTGTTCTGTTTTTAGCCACAAAGAAATATTTCAAAAATGTATTCTTTGCGGGCATGGTTCTCTCGCTCATATTTTTTATCGGTTCCAGGAAGATCGTAAAAAACTCTTTGTGGTTTGAAAAATCATCCAGGATTATTAGTGTAACACCAAGTAAAATTAGCGAAGCCTGGACAGATGTGGTTATAACAGGGAAGAATTTTAGAAACATTCCGTTCGTTGGCAAAATTCAAATTGATGGTACTGAGCAGGGTCAATATATGGTTTATTGGTCAGATGAAAAAATTGTCTTCAGAACAAGTCCTGATTTAACACGTTCGGGTGATGTTCAGGTTATTCCGCTAAACAGAACCCCCTCGAATAAAGTGCCGTTTGTCTATTCCTACAAATAGACTAAAATATATCTGTGGCTTGGATAAAAAAAAATATTTGGGGAATAATACTTGTTTTTTGCATGGTTCTAGTCGGTCTGATTTTCCGCCTTAGGGGTATCAGCACAGATCACTCCTTCTGGTCTGACGAGGCGTATATCTCCGGCATCAGTAAGGATATCTTTGCCGGCAAGGTTTCTTTTATCGATGGCTTAATGGGTCTACGTTATCAGCTTTTTCAAGTGCTAACTCTTTTAGGATCCTTCCAGCTTTTCGGAGTTACCGAGTGGGCCGCTAGGCTTCCAGGTGTTATCTGGGGAACTCTAGGAATCCTGGGCACATTTCTCGTTACCAAAAAATATTCAAACCACTGGGGGGGAATTTTAGCAGCATTCTTATCTGCTTTTTTACAGATAAATCTAGCAAACTCTACTCAGGCTAAACCCTATACTGCCATTCAGACTCTTTTTCTTTTTACTATTTTCGGCTGCAATCTGATATCCGAAAAAAATAAGTCGAAAAACACATGGATATATCACACTCTAATTCTATTTGGAGCAGTTATGGCTGCTCTGTACCACACCCTGGGTATCATCTGCTTGGTCTATTATCTTGTATATCAGCTTCCGAGTCTATATAGACTGTCCTCTAGGATTCCTAAAATATTTTTGTACCCAGCCATAGTAATTGTGGCATTGGGTGTGTTTTATTTTCTTCAGATCGACATCATTATTTCACTTTTCTTCAGACCGCTACTAAATAATTTCACTTATTTTAGAGAGCTTCTCTGGAGGCAGTACGGATTTCTTACCCTGCCTTCATTATTTGGACTTCTGCTCATTCAAGATCGAAAAGCCAGGATTGGATTGGGCCTTTCACTTCTACCCATTCTATTCATGTGGATTTTTCTCCAAGAAAGCAAAAATATTCGGTACCTACTCCCTCTCTTTGCGCTGATACCGGTTGGTTTTGGAATTTTTTGGGCTAGAGTGGGGGAGAGTCTTTACAAAAATTCCGCTCTGGTCTGTATCTCCATAATGATTCTCATTTTTGCTGGTGGATACAAAATTGTACGTAAACCAGCTGTATATTACTCACCCAATGCAGACTTCTTTGCTGATGTGCAGAACGCAGACTATAAATCATTCTATGCGCAGATTTATGAAAAATATCCGGATTTCGATAGTATTCCTTACTTCACTAATGGTTTTGATCACGGATCTTGGTATACCTCTCACATCCCGTCAGCCATTTTTATAAAGATCAACACACCACCCGTTCAGCACGATTATTACCCCACAATGATGTATCCGAACTTAAACTACTTTTTATCTGAGCAAAAAAAATACCCTCGGGGGCTTGTCATCGTGGAGGACTGGCAAAGTTTAATGCCCGATGATATCAAGGATTACATCAAGAAAAATTTAAAATTGGAACTTCGTGTGGAGTCCATGCCAGTCTCACCGGAAGAGAAGTGGCCACTGGAGCTTTATTCCTGGGGCTTTGACGCAAAAAAAACAAAATGAAAGTCTCTGTCGTTATTCCCACCTACAACCGTCCCGGACTAGCCCTTAACCTTGCCCGGCAAATAAGAAAACACGCGGCCGGTGTCGAGATCATCATTGTTGATCAAAGTGAAAAAAAAGAAGACCCCCAAAAAATAAGAGAGTCCTCCCTTAAATATATCCTGAACTCCAGAGTAAACACTTCGATTGCCAAGAATATTGGATTCAAAGAAACCACCGGGGATATCGTAATTTTCTTTGACGATGACGTGGAGATTACCCCAACTACGATAAAAGCCCATCTGGAAGAGTACGGTGACCGCGGAGTTCTCGGAGTCGCCGGTCGGGTTATCAACGATGGAGAGCCGATTCCGTCTAAAACAAATATCGAAACTGGCAGAACCAATAAATATTTAACTGCCTTCACCGGAAATTTCTGGGGAACCAGTGAACAAACCGTTCAGTTCCCATACGGGTGCAATATGTCCTTTCGCCGAACCATCTTTGAAGAATTTGACGGCTTTGATGAGAAAATCTTACCCCCCGGTTTTGAGGAATACGATCTTGGTTTGAGAATTACTCGTTTAGGAAAAATGGTATTCTCCCCAGAGGCACTGGTATTTCATCACAAAGCTCCCTCGGGTGGAACCAGGACAAATAAAGACATCTGGTTCAGGAACTACTATTGGAATTACGGTCGTCTTGTCAGGAAACACGTACCGCTTCCTTTTTCCATTGCCTCTCTTCTGCGCCTATCAGCGAGGATATTCAAAGAATACCCTCCGGCTATATTTTCCTTTTTCAATGGTTTTGCATCCGGATCAAGCACTGTGTAAAATTGAATGGTGAAGTCAAATCAACGTATATCTAGAGGCTCTTCAAGGCCTGGCCTTGAAGGTTAATGTGACTTTGACATTCGGGTAATGTTAGTTATATACTAAATTTGGAAATGGCAAAAATACCTGACAACCAAATCTCTTTTTATCAGTCTGTGGACGGCTCAATAAATATCGAGGTCATGTTTGCGGAAGAAAATGTCTGGCTAACTCAGAAAAAAATGGCCGAGCTTTTTGGGGTCGATAGGAGCGTTGTTACCAAGCATTTGCAAAACATTTATGAAGAGGGTGAGCTAGATGAAGAATCAACCTGTGCAAAAAATGCACAAGTTCAAACTGAGGGAGCGCGGGACGTTAAGCGAAGCACAAAAATGTATTCCTTGGAAGCTATTATCGCCGTTGGTTATCGTGTAAATTCTGAACGTGGGACCGAGTTTCGTCAGTGGGCAACTGGGATTTTGAAGAGTTATATTCACAAAGGATACGCTCTAGATATTAATCGCATGAAATACGGATCTCGTTTCAGCGCAAGATATTTTGACGAACTATACGAGGAAATTAAGGATATTCGCACCAGCGAACGGATGATTTACCAGAAAATAACTGATATTTATGCGACAGCCCTAGATTACTCCCCCAAGGCATTTGAGAGCAAACAATTCTTCGCCACCGTACAAAACAGGCTTCACTTCGCCATTACCGGAAAAACCGCAGCTGAAATTATCGTAGGCAGGGTTAATAGTAAAAAAGATAAACTGGGGCTGACATCATGGAGACGCTCTCCAGAAGGAAAAATAATGCCGAGTGATACCGTAATAGCCAAAAACTATCTTGATAAAAGAGAATTGGGACATCTGAATATGATCGGAAACATGTACTTGGATTATGCTGAGATTCAAGCAGCCCGTGGGAAAGCCATGACCATGCAAGACTGGGCAGAGAAGCTTAATGCTTTTCTAAAGTTTAGTGAATACGAAATTTTGACAAACGCCGGTAAAATTAGTCATGAAGTTGCTGAAGAGCTTGCTCTTAAAGAATATGAAAAGTTCAGAGTCGAGCAGGATAAAAACTATATTTCTGACTTTGACCTGATTGTCAAAAAACTTCTTCCAAAATCTAAATAAAGGTAGGGTGTTCAGGGATGGATCTCCCTCATCAGATCGGGACTTACAGCCCACTTCGCGAGGATGACAATATGGCATAATCAATTTGTGAGGATAAAACCTGCAAACTCTCTCAAAATATTTCTTTTTGCCTTTTTCGTCACTACTTACGTACTCCTTTTATCTTTTTATGTTTCACACCGGGACCAAACGTACACGGCCGTCAGTCCGGTTACTCTGGCCGAGCCGGCTAAATCGACCGAGAAAGTGATCAGGGTCATCGATGGAGACACTTTTGAAATAGAATGTGTCCTGCAGGGCCTGGCCCTGCAGGTGAAATACTCAAGATTCTATGGCTAATCTTACAAACAAATTCAGCTGGATCGGACAGTTCTCATAGTTTTACCAATGATTTATTGATATCTTTGCAAGGAATGAAAAAGGAACGTGTAAGGAATCCTTACATGTTCAAAAAGAAGAGATGCGGACTAAAGTTCCACGGGTGACTTGCCCTTGAGTTTTTTGTGCGGAAAGTGATTCCATATGTCACCAAAAAGCTGGTAATGTTTGAATAAGACCTTCTCCGGTATCCCCATTTTGATTAGGTCGGTATAAAAATCGGCTTCGTTATGATTGTAGTTTTCAACAAAAACAAAATGGACGACATCATCGAAGGTGGGGGTGAATCCATGACGACTCGCCAAGAGTGAGTATCGTTTTTGGATCTTCTGGCGAGATATTTCCAGCTCTTGAGGGTTTTGGGGCAGATCCTCAAAGGGATCTTTTTCTTTCCTCTTGGTCATCAGTAAGTCGAGGGCCATCTTGGCGGTAAATTCAGCCCCCCCATTTTCTTTCAAAAAGATTTTTCTTGCTCTCGGAGTGTTGGTGATCGGAAAAAACGAAGGATTGCCCCCAACAAATATCCGTCTACCATCCACTATTGCCGTCCTATTCCAGAAACTTCCCTTCCCGGGAAAGTTCGAGGAGAGGGCTTTGTCAAAAACCTTATAGGTATCCCCGTTGTACAAGCCGTAGACGGTGACATATTGTCCACGTTTACTTTCGATTTCAAACATCTGGAAAGTTTGGGTCTTAATTATTTGTTCCAGTTCGGCTAGTTGGTCCGCCGGTAGCGCGTCCGGGTTCTTGAGGTAGTACTCCGTTACCCAGTTTCTCGACTCCTTTACCTTGAAGTCGAAGATAAGCCATTCATTGAATAATGAAGAAATCTGTTCAAAATTGGGCGAACTTTGATCAACGTGCCGCTCGCCAAAAAACTCAGCCACCGCCCGTTTCATTAAACGCTGATCGCGATTGGCATAAATGACAACTTTACCCAGCCTTATCTTGAGCATAATCTATAATTATAGTCCACGCAAGACTGGGGTTGGTGAATTTCATTACTCTTCACCCACAATGAAGACTAATGTCGAGATGTCTTCGTTGTCAGTGAAGACTACTTATGGTATGATATATGTACATATGCTACAAAATGTAGACCTCAAAACCGTTCTGGCAGAACAACAAAAATTCTTTGAGAAGAAGTCTTTGGGAGTAGAGAGAGATCAACTTACCAAGATTTCAAAACTGGTTAAGGCTCCTTTTGCTGTGGTAATCACTGGATTAAGAAGGTGTGGAAAATCTACCTTGCTAGCGCAAATCGAAAATAAATATCACAAAGGAAGGGGGTTCTTTGTCAATTTTGAGGACGAAAGGCTCACGGGCTTTGAGTCAGAAGATTTCAACAATCTTCATTCTGATCTTGCTGAACTTTTTGGAGAAAAAAAAGTATTTTTTTTAGATGAAATCCAAAATGTTTCGGGATGGGAAAGGTGGGTTAGAAGAATGATTGACGACGGATACAAAATTTATATTACAGGTTCGAACGCTTCACTGCTTAGCCAAGAGTTGGGATCAAGGCTCACGGGCAGGCACGTAACCGTTGAAATATTTCCCTTCTCTTTCAAAGAGTATCTAATGATGATAAAAAGAAAATATAAAATAGGCAAACAAGCGACCACTCTAATAACAGCCAGGCACCGGAGCTGGCTGAAGCTATTTTTGTTATCTGGAGGAATTCCAGATGCTGTTTCACAACCATCAATTCAGTGGCTTAAAATTTTGTACGACGACGTGATGTATCGAGATATTGCCGCTAGATATAAAATCGAATCTCTCAGTAGTTTGAAGGCTTTAGGGTATTATCTCATGTCGAATATAGCTGAGCTGACTTCATATAATAAGCTGAAACAGCTACTTTTCGTTTCAAGCCAAAACACTGTCAAGGACTATGTAACTTATATGAATAATGCCTATCTAATTTTTCCTCTCAGCGTATTTTCATACTCGGTCAAGAGACAGTTGATCGCACCCAAAAAGATATATGCTGTCGACACTGGTCTGGCCAGAAGTGTTTCTCAGTCAACCCTGGAAAACACCGGCGAGCTGTTGGAAAACGCGGTTTTTCTGGAACTAAAAAGACGGTACGGGAATAACGTATATTACTACAAGTCCGAAGCTAATCTTGAAGTTGATTTTTATATACCATCCGCAAAACTGTTGATTCAAGTTTGCGAAAAACTAGATTCACCAGACACCATTGGTCGAGAGGTCAAGGGCTTAAATTCGGCCATCGCAGAGACACCCAGGGGGACAAGAGGGATAATACTGTCCTCTTCGTTTGTGGCGTCTAATATGTCTGAATATCCGACATTCCAAGTTGCCGACTGGTTGTACGACTCCAAGAATATGGCATAAAATAAAAGGGTCTTGCAAAGCCTGGCCTTGAAGGCTAAGGCCATTCGTGTCTGTGTCATAATTGATCTGTGGCAGACAAACCTGCAAATTTTCTCAAAATATTTTTCTTTGCCTTTTTCATTGGGACCTATCTCTATTTTCTAGGATTTTACCTTACTCGTTCCAGCCCTTCTTTCGCACCAGCCACTAGCAACTTCGCACAAATCACCGACACCGTCGCCACGTCTACCGAGAAAGTTTCCCGCGTCGTCGATGGCGACACTTTAGAGATCGAGGGAGGGGTCAAAGTCCGTCTCATCGGTATCGATACTCCGGAGATGAAAAATAAAAATAAAACCATCGACTGTTTTGCCGCTGAAGCCAAGAAGAAGGCGGAAGGTCTTCTGATGAACAAAGATGTCGTCCTGGAGAAAGACGTTTCGGAAACAGACAGATATGGAAGACTTCTTCGTTATGTCTATCTGGATGGTGAAATGATCAACGATAAGTTGGTAAAGGAAGGCTACGCCAAGATGGCCACTTTTCCCCCGGATGTTAAAAACGCCAAAGTTTTCCTCGCCAGTGAGAAATTTGCTCGAGAAAACCAATCCGGCCTCTGGCAGGCGTGTAAATAGGCAATGCGGTAAATTTGACCAGAGGAGTAATTAATGATATATTCAATGTAGTTCCTAAAAAGCGGAACAAAATTGATTACAACCCATGAAATACTTAGATTTAAAGGAAAACCTTAGAGATTTTGTCTCTTTCTCGGTTTCTGACATCCTCAAGATAGATGCGAAATTTTATGCTCAAAGGCTCAGCGAATGGCAGAGAAAGGGCTATATCAAGAAAATAACCAAGGGGTATTACACTTTCTCGGACACCAAGATAAACGAATCGGTACTTTCTATAATTGCCAACCGACTGTACTCGCCATCATATATCTCTTTAGAGATGGCCCTTTCCTTTTATGGAATCATACCTGAAAGTGTCTACACCATCACCTCAATCACCTCAAGAAGAACCAGAAATATAAAAACAGAAATTGGACAGTTTTCCTATACTAGTGTCAGGCCAGACTTATTTTTTGGATACAGACTTGAGCCTCATAAGCAGCACAACTTTATGATAGCCGAACCGGAAAAGGCTATCCTCGATTTTTTCTATAACAATCCTGGAATAGATAACCAAAACAGTTTCTACGAACTGAGGATTAACAAAGATTCCTTTTCAGAAAAAGTAGATGTTAAGAAATTAAATGGTTATTTGAAATTATATAAAAACCAAGCTCTGGAACAAAGGATTAAGAAATTTATTGAATTTATCACCCATGCTTAATTTACAAGAAATAGAAAAGAATTATCCGGATAACATTAGAGGATTTAAAAAGAATCTTCTTAGAGAATACCTGCAATACAAGATTTTGCAAATTATCTTTAATTCAAAGTATTCCGGTAAGCTCTCCTTTCTTGGGGGAACGGAACTGAGAATCATCCATAACAACTCTAGATTTTCAGAAGATCTTGATTTTGATAACTTTGGTTTGGAAAAAAATGAGTTTGATAAAATTTCAGAGATAGTCAAGAAACAATTGAGCTTAGAGGGCTACACCGTAGAAGTAAAAAACGTCTTCAAGGGTGCCTACCGATGTTATATTAGAATTCCCAAGATATTGTTTGACAGTAATTTGTCCGGCTATGAAGAAGAAAAGATTCTGATTCAGCTGGATACGGCCCCTCACGGCTTCCAGTATGAACCTGAAAGGGTCATCCTTAATAAATTTGATATTTTTACGGAGATAAGCGTCACTCCGATAGATATTATTCTTTCTCAAAAGATATACGCCATTTTTAATCGCCAGGTCCAGAAGGGACGGGATTTTTACGACACGGTATTTTTGCTATCCAAAACTAAACCGAACTACGCTTATTTAAAAATAAAACTTGGCGTAGACAACAGCGACTCTCTTCGGACAAAATTACTCAATTTTTGTGCGGGACTAAACTTTAAACAGTTAGCCGAAGATGTCAGACCATTTTTGTTCAACTCTCAGGACAGCGATAAAGTTAACTTGTTTGAGAAATATATCAAAACTGCTGACTTGGGGTAAAATCTATTCACTATGGCCAAACAAAAAACCGCTGTCATTGTCGGAGTTACTTCTCAAGACGGATCGTATCTCGCTGAGTTACTGCTTTCGAAAGGCTATAAAGTGGTTGGTACTATACGCAGAACCACCTCGATGGTACATGAAAATATAGAACACCTTAAGGGAAAAATTATTCTGGAGACTGCCGATCTAATTGATCCAGAATCTTTAAATAAAGTGATGATTGCTCATCAGCCGGATGAAGTTTACAACATCGCCTCTCAATCCGTTCCCGGCGATGCTTGGACACATCCTTTCTACACCGGTGAAGTCACCGCCCTCGGACCCGTTCGCGTTTTTGAGGCAGTGCGCCACTTTTGCCCTAAAGCTCGAGTCTATCAAGCCAGCTCTCGTGAAATCTTTGGTGGTGTCACTGGAGTAGACCGCGCCGATGAATCGACTCCCATTTTTGCCAACAATCCTTACGGTATCGCCAAGGCCTATGCTCACATGATGGTAGACTGTTACCGCCAGTCTTACGGTATGTTCGTCTGTGCCGGTATTCTTTTTAATCACGAATCTCCCCGCCGCTCTCTTCACTTTGTCACTCGCAAAATCAGTATGGGTGTCGCTTGTCTCAAACTCGGAATTAAAAATCCCCCGGTCAATGAGCTGGGTGAGCCACTTATCGACTCGGCCGGCAAACTTCACCTAGGGGACCTCAACGCGATGCGGGACTGGGGCTACTCCAAAGATTATGTCGAAGCCATGTGGCTCATGCTTCAGCAGGATGAACCCAAGGACTACATCATCGGTACGGACACCAACTACTCTATTAAAGACGCCTGCAAAGCCGCCTTCGACCATGTGGGTCTCAATTGGGAAGAGCACGTCATCAGTAATACCAAACTTCTCCGTCCTACTGAAATTACCGATATGAGAGGGGACTACTCCGCCGCCAAAAGAGATCTTGGCTGGGAGCCCAAAGTCTTTATGAAAGAACTTATGGAGATCATGGTCGACTCGGATGTCGAGTGGTTAAAAGTACATAATATTAAGTAAATATGCCCGAAAGAAGCATTTTAATAACCGGAAGTGGGGGCTTTCTGGGTGGTACTGCTACGGAGACCTTGCGTAAAGCCGGTGAAAACGTTATTGGAACCGATGTAAACGTTGAGAGTGAATTGGCTCAGAAACTTAAGCTCAGACGACTGGATATTACCAACAGAGAAGAAACTTTAGCTTTCATTTGGAATAACCTACCCGAGACAATCCTCCATTTTGCTGGAATTTCTGTCCCTAAAGAGGTCGCCAATAACGAAGCCTTAGGTCAAAAAGTAAATGTTGAGTCTGTCATGAATCTCCTTGATGCCGTAGTCAATGCTAGAAGAAAATATCCTTCGTACAATCCTGTGATTTTGGTTGCTGGCACCGTAGAACAGTTCGGAGATCCAGCAGTAGAGGGAGAGGTTTTAACCGAAGAGTCAGCTAGAAACCCAATTAACCACTATGGCAGACAGAAACAATTGATGGCTGAGAAGTTTTTAAATCGATGTCTCAAAGAGGGGATCGGAGGATATGTAATCATCGAAGGTCAGACTGCGGGGGTAAGTCCCAGTGGAGAAATCAGCCAGAAAAAGGGATTTTTAATTCCCGATCTAGCCTCTCAAGTTGCCGAAATTGAAGCCAGTGGCAGAGATCAGGGAATCATTGTGACCGGAGAATTAAGCCATCAAAGAAATATAATCGATTTAAACGACGCCATTAAAGCCTGGATTGAAGTCGCTAAAAAAACCCCCAAACCCGGCGAATATATTGTCTGCGCAGAGAAAAGCAGACCTCTAATTGATGTGTTAAAAATTCTTATCGAAAATTCTAGTGTCGTTAGTATTGTCCACGAAATTGATAAGAGTCGTGGGTCTGGAGGAACAGATAGATTTTACAGTCCTGGAAAAATAATGGTTGCTACCAAGGACTGGCGTCCCGAAGTCGAACTAGAGAAAACCATCAAAGACGTTCTTGAATTTCAACGCCGTCATTTGGTTAAAGGAAACAAATAACCGCACTTAAGGGTAAGATAAATAAGTGAAAAGAATTATCGGCATACTAAAAACTCAGACGATTAAGGATTCGTTTGTAATCTCTTTAGGTCTCGGGGTTTCCGCCGTCATCGGCTTTATCTTCACCATATTGCTTGCCCGTAGTCTCGGACCGATCAATTTTGGTGTCTACTCTGCTCTCACCGCTCTCGCCGCCATTATCTACAGTCTGGGGGACATGGGGATATCCAACTCCCTGATAAACTTTTTACCCAAAAAGATTTCCGAGAGATATCAATATCTTTCCACCAGTTTCTGGATGGAGTTTGTCGTAGGTGTCTTTATCCTTCTGTTATTTGGCATTTTTTCGTTTTTTCATCAAACCATAGTTCCGGGGTCACTGAGTACGGATCTTCTGTTGGCCGGAATAATCTCCTTTAACTACCTTCTGATCATCTACACCCAAGGTGTTTTTACTGCCGGCCGAAAGTTCTGGTCATACACGGCCAGTCAGATACTGGACTCCGGTGTCAAGATCGTGATCGTGTTTTTTATTTTTAAAATGGGAAATCTCTCCATAGGTACCGCCCTTATCGCCAATATAATCTCCACCTTCATCGCTTTACTAATTACCTTTGGGAAAGAGCTTTACTCGATCGAGTTCGACTTCTTCAAAAAACCTTTTTGGAATATCTTCCATTTTGCCAAGTGGATTGCGGTCTCACGTCTTTTTACGGTAATGATCTCCCGTATCGACATAATTCTATTAAATCTTCTTGCCGGAAGTTATGCGGCTGGTATTTTTTCCGCAGCTAGTCGGGTTACTCTCCTCTTTGCTATGGCTGCTGCCGGTCTCGGAACGGTTATCAATCCACGGTTTTCTTCCTTCGATTCAAATTCAAAAATTCTCACCTATGGCAAAAAATTGCTACTGCTGGTCACGGGAGTAGCTGTTTCTATGATACTAGTATCCTTTTTTGCCGCTCCCATTATTACTTTGGTTTATGGTCAAAATTATCTCGAATCAATCACCGTCTTTAGATATTTAATTCTGGCCATGATCCCATTTTTATTCACGATCATTAGTAACTCCACCTTGGTATATGCTTTCAATCAGCTAACCTTCTATACCAAGATGATGGCCATCCAAACCACGATCATCGTAGTGGTTGATCTACTACTCATCCCCTGGTTGGGATACAACGCCCCGGCAATTGCCCTCTTCACTTCTAATATATTTGTTCTCTTCGCCTCATTCCTTAAGGTGAGATCTCTAGTCTATGAAAAAAGAAAAGTGGACAGAGAATAGTCACCGCATACTGGAGCAAGCCGATGGACTAACCAAATACAATCGCTGGCTCATCTCACACTTTTCTCTCTATTTTGGACGAGTCATTCTAGAAATCGGCAGTGGCCAGGGCACTTTATCCAAGCTACTCCCGACCAACTCAATTATTATTTTGTCAGATATTTTTCCAGCCTACCTAACCCGACTCAAAAAAATATTTACCGATCCGGTCATCAATCTGAATATCGAGAAAGAAACCCCGGCCAATCTGATCGGAAAAATGGATACCATTTTTTCCTCTAACGTCTTCGAACATATAGAAAACGATAAACAAGCTTTCGCCAATTGTTTTAAATTGCTCGAGCCACAAGGGAGATTGTTGCTTTTTGTTCCAGCCCGCCCGGAAATTTTTGGAAAACTGGATGAACAGATGGGACATTATCGCCGCTATACGAAAAACGAACTACGCAAAAAGGTCGAAGCGGCTGGATTTGAAGTGGAAAAAATATATTATGCCAATCTGCTCGGATATTTCCTGTGGTGGGGTAGGGGGAAAGTACTTCCACTAGTTACTAAAGTTTGTCATTCCCGACCTGATCGGGAATCCATACGGTTAATCAATATACCCAAATCAGACAAACTGTTTTCCAGGGTTTTCGAATGGTTAATTGTTCCTCTTCTTTACCTGGAAAAATATATTCATCCACCCTTTGGCCAAAGCCTCGTCCTCATCGCGAAGAAAAGTAATATACAGGCTCACTAAACGCCACCGATTTGGGAATTGTCGTTAGTACTGGTACTCTTTGAGACACCAACCTTGAAGATAAACCAGTATCTATTGGAAGTAGTTCCTGTAAGCAAAAATCACCTGTTCTAGAAAAATTTTCTTAACGTGGAAAAGACTTCCTTGTTCATAGAATAGGATTAGTGCTTTTTTATATTCGTCTATATCGACACTTCTATAAGAGAGCGGGTAATTATCTCCTGCAACTAAAATTGCATTGACAAGCATTCTACTGGTTCTTTTATTACCGTCTGAATACGGCTGTATGTACGGGAACATAACAGAGGCAATAAATGCCTTCTCAAGTGAAATTTTATCGTCATTAATTATGTTTAGAGTTTCACGAACCACATCCTCAATCTGAAATTTATTATCAAGTGGTTTATAAACTGTGCCAGTAATTCCCACTGCTTCATTTCTAATACCGGTATTTATGTTTAAACCTTGAACAATAATATTGTGTAACTGATTTACTTTTGAAACTGACAACTGACTGAAATCATCCCTATTTTTCAATATCGTATCAAAAGCTTTTTTATGGTTTAAAATCATTATTACTTCATCTTTTGAATGTCCCTCAGCCAAGACACCCCTCTTAATCAGCTCTTCAGTTTCCAGCAAAGAATAAGTATTGCCTTCAATTTTTGATGATTTCCACGAAAGTTCAATGACAAACCTTTCAAGTTCATTTTTGTAAATATCAAAACTTAATTCTGATACTTTATTTGAAAAGCTTTTACTAATATCTCGAATTTCCTTTAGCTCAACTTCCGAGAAGAGGTTTTTCAGATGTTTCAAAACATCAAAATCAAATGATTTCTTAGCTCTAACCCTCTGATCAGGATCTAATTTAAAATATGTTTCCAAGTCGAAATATCTCAGAAATGGGTTATTTTCTGTCGAGAAATACCTTGTACTGGAGGCCCTTCCTTCAACTTGTATCAATTTTTTATCTAACAGAACATTTAAATCACGAATTAGCGTAGGCCTTGAAACAGGCTCTACTTTTTCCAGAAGCATTTGAATATCTTCACGGGAGATGCCGTTGGATTGACTAATGATGTTTAAGGCCGATTTTTGCCTATTCGTTAGTATCGTCTCATTCATATACCAATATCGTCTCATTTTGAGACGATCCTGTCAAGGTCAAAGTGTGCGAATAGACAAAAGGTTGTACTTAAAAATACACCAGAGGGCCCAGAGACCATCTTTCCAGTCGATTTTTTTGCCCTGCTCGTAGCTGCGGCCGTGATAACTGATACCGACTTCGTAGACCCGCGCTCCCATCCTCGCCACCTTAGCTGTAAACTCCGGCTCTAGTCCAAAACGATTTTCTTTTAAGTCAAGTTTACGTGCCACCTTGGAAGTAAACATCTTGTAGCCGGTTTCCATGTCGGTCAGATTGAGATTGGTACAAGTATTGGATATTAGTGTCAGAGTGTTATTTGCTACCATATGCCAGAAGAAGAGTACGCGGTGCGGTTTGTTTCCCATAAATCTGGAGCCGTAAACTACATCTGCGTCACCATCGGCAATAGGTTTAAGTAAGATGGGGAGTTCTCTGGGGTCATACTCAAGGTCGGCATCCTGAATGACCACCACGTCTCCGGTCACTTCCCTCAGACCCCTCCTGATCACCGCTCCCTTCCCCCGATTCTTCCTTATCGTAATAATCTTTATAGAGTCTCCTTTGGTCTTGATTCCTAGATTTCTTGAGTTCTTGAGTTCTTTACCGGTGTCGTCGGTTGATCCGTCATTTACCACAATTAATTCTTTGCTGACTTTTCCCAGGTTGACCGCCAGCACTTTCCGGATAGCCTTGGCCACAAATTTTTCCTCGTTGTAGACAGGCATGATGATCGACAGTTTCTTTATCATGCTCATAGTGTAAACTGAAAATGAAATAATTTGATTATGCGATTATCTTAACATTGTGGTTTAATAAATACAGATGTTAACCACTGCAGATAAAAATTGGATCAAAACTAACTTTGCCACCAAAGACGATCTTTCAAACTATGCCACGAGGGCAGAACTCTTCAAGGAAATTGGTGAATTTAGGCTAGAAATGAAAGAGTCATTGAACGAAATTAAAAATACCCTTGATTATGTTGTTGGTGAGATAAAGGAGAATCGCCAAGAGCGAGACGTAATTAGTCATCGTGTCTATCGGGATCACACCCCAAGGCTCGAGGATCACGAGAAACGGATTGTCAAAATCGAATCTTATCCTCGGATCATTTCCTCGACCGTATAATAGTCTTAATGAAGCATGGCTTCTCCATTCTGATCATGTCTCTATTTATAATTACTTATGAACTTATCTGTCGTCATTCCCACCCTTAACGAAGAAAAAGATTTACCCGAGTGTCTAGAATCACTAAAGGGGTTGGCTGATGAAGTAATTGTTGTCGACTCGGGATCTACCGACAAAACGGTCGAAATTGCTACGAGGTTTGGGGTAAAGATAGTTAACCATCCATTTACTTCATACTCGGGTACCCGCAACTTTGGAGATAGTCAGGTTAGGGGGGATTGGATTCTTTCGATCGAAGCCGATGTGACCATTTCGCCGGAACTTTCAGAAGAAATCACTAAGGCAATAAATTTAGAAAAATTTGACGCCTATTTCATTGGCCGGGTCAATATTATCTGGGGAGCCAAAGTATTGCACGCTGATTGGAGTCCCAAGGATGATTTTCATATCTGGCTTTATCGCCGAGGAATAGGGGAGTGGCAGAGTTTAGTACATGAAGAATTTGTCACCGATAAAAAAGCCGGTATGTTAATAAATTTTCTGATGCACAAAAACTACGAGACGGTTTCTGAATATATCGACAAAATAAACAAGTATTCTGAACTTGCCATAAGACAAAAAAACTACTTCCCTGACTGGTGGTTTCTCCGGGATTTTTTCAAAAGATATTTTTATAAACTTGGTTTTTTAGATGGTTATCGCGGTTTATTTTTGAGCTATCTCCAGTCTGTCTATTACCTGACCTTGTCGGTAAAAAGATATACTAAAACCAGCTAAGATATGCTTATAGTTCTAATTACCATTCTCGGGTTGGTCATGCGTTTGATTCTTGCCAATCAAAGTTTTTGGCTGGATGAAGGAGCCTCCCTCATGTTTGCTAAGTTACCGGTAAATCAGCTATTCGAAGCCATCAAAACCGACTTTCATCCACCAATTTTTTACGGGTTACTTCATTACTGGCTACCACTGGCAGGAAAATCAGAATGGCTCATCCGTCTGCCCTTTATATTATTAGCCACCTTAACAATTCCGGCGCTCTATCTCCTGGCTAAGGAAATTTTTGGATCCAAATCGCCAGTTCCAATTTTAGCCTCTCTCTTCTTGGCCTTGAATCCGCTACATATTTATTATTCTCAAGAGTTGCGCATGTACTCTCTGGTTACTTTACTAGTGGTTCTGTCGTGGTATTTCTTACTGAGGAGGAAATACCTTTTAACAGGGCTTCTTAGCTTTGTTGGTTTCTTCACTTTTTACGGGGCAATTTTTAATATTATTTCTCAAACTGTTTATCTTCTTTTAACCAAAGAAAAAAATAAACCAAAAACCTTTTTCTTTCTTGTCCTTCCCGCGCTAATTGGTTTTGCCTGTTGGTGGCCTGTGTTTTCAGTTCAGCTTAGTAATGGAAATTATTTACAGACCGCCCTTCCGGGATGGCAAGGTCTTTCCGGAACTTTAACCCTTAAGTCTCTCTTTCTGATTCCTCTCAAGTTCATCCTTGGTCGCATCTCGTTTGACCCTCAAAGACTATATTTGCTTGTTGGCGGTTTTATGGTGTTTATCTTTTTCACCTTAGCCGGATATTCTGGTAAAAATAAAAAAACCTTACCCGTTTGGATCGCTTTTATGGTGCCTCTCATTATTGGAGTTTTAGTTAGTTTAAAAACTCCGGTTCTCGGTTACTGGCGCTTTCTTTATATTCTGCCCTTCTTCATCCTACTTCTGGCTGCCGGCGTTGAGGTCTTACCCAAAGTAGCTCGTACGGCAACAATCGCCTGGATCTGCGGCACCTTCATCTTTTTTAATATTTTCTTCTGGACCAATATTCAATTTCAGAGGGAAGATTGGCGAGGATTATCCGACTTTATTGGTAATAAAAACGCTTTAGTCGTTCTACCCTTTTCCGGCATCTTCGCCCCCTTAAACTTTTATGAACCGAAAGCCACCTATCTCATTGCTCAAAGCTCGCTTGGAAAAAACAATCAAGACTTACTTCAGTCTGCCAAAAGAGATTTTGTTTCTAAGGACAATCTCTATGTGATGGATTATCTGGCTGATCTGACCGATCCAGATCGAAAAATTCTTAAAACAATCCGGGAAATGGGGCTTCGGGAACTCAAGGTCTATAATTTTAACAATCTGGGACAAGTCTACGAGTTCCACCATTTATGAAAATTGCCATCGACATTTCTCAAGCCATCTACGGTACCGGTGTCTCGGTGTATACCAAGAATCTGGTGGCGAACCTAATCAAACAGCACCCTGAAGATGAATTTATCTTGTTTGGCGGTTCTCTCCGCCGACGAAAAGAATTGCTGTCCATGGCCAAAAAACTCAAAGGTACCCCCAAAATCTACCCCTTTCCGCCAACCCTCATGGACTTTATCTGGAACTCTCTCCACATCTTACCCATCGAGAAGTTAACCGGACCGGTAGACCTCATTCATACTTCTGACTGGACGGAACCCCCATCTAAGTATCCTAAGATCACCACCATGCACGACCTTATTCCTTTCAAATATCCTCAAACCACCACTAGCTCCATTAGGAACGCTCATAAAAAGAAATTGGCTTGGGTTATTCGCGAATCAAAAAAAATCATTGCCGTGAGTGAATCAACCAAAAAAGACCTAATGTCTATTCTAAGAGTGCCGGAAGAAAAAATAGTCGTTATTCCTGAGGGAGTAGAGGAGCGCTACACACCCCAACCTCTGGAAATCGTGGACTTGGTTAGACGTCGCTACCAAACCGGAGAGGACTACCTTTTTACTTTATCCACCCTCGAACCGCGTAAAAATCAAGAGGCTCTGATCCGCGCTTACGAGATAGTCCGCAAGACTTTCCCTGATCTAAAACTCCTCATCGCCGGCCGCGTTCGACAAGACGGGAAATTACCGCCTGCGGAAGGGGTGATTATGCCCGGCTATATTCCCGATGCCGACCTTCCATCTCTTTACTCCGGTTGTTTAGCTTTCGTATTCCCCAGTATTTACGAGGGCTTTGGTCTGCCCCCGCTTCAAGCTATGGCTTGCGGAGCTTCCGTGGCTGTTAGCAACGTCAGTAGCCTCCCGGAAGTGGTTGGTGATGCCGGCATTCTTTTTGACCCGGAGAGCGTGGAATCAATCGCGGCTGGTATAATAGAGGCTATCCAAAACAGGTCGGTTCTGAGGAAAAAAAGCCTGATTCAGGCATCAAAATTTACTTGGGGCCAAGCTGCCGAGGAAACTTATAAGGTATATAAAGAAGTAAATAATGATAATAGGATTTGATATCAACGAAGCCAATGTTCCTCAACGTGTTGGGGTTAATCAAGTCGCCTACTCTATTTTTCTTCATCTGGTAAAGAATCTTCCAGAAGGAGATAGAATTATTGCTTTTGGGAAAGAACGACCACTTCCCGATATGCCCTCTGCGAGTGAAAAATTGACCTACGAAATCTTCGGTGCCAAAAAAGCTTGGGTCCTTACCAGTCTCACCAAAAGACTTTGGTTCGGGAAACCCAGAGTTGATGTCTTGTTCTCTCCTAGCCACTATTCTCCACTATTTTCTCCCGTCAAAAGCGCTATTTATCTTATGGACATGTCTTTTGAGCTTTTTGGTACCGAATTTTTTACCAGTTACGACATCAATCAGCTAAAACGCTGGACCCCTATTTCCGTTAAAAGAGCCAATAAAATCTTTACCATTTCCGAGTTTAGCAAAAACGAAATTATCCGTCTCTACCATACGGATCCTAAGAAAATTGAAGTCGTTTATCCCTCGTTCGATAACGAGTCCTTTCATGGAAAAGTTCCCAAGACCAAACAGCTCGCCGTCAGGAAGAAATATGGCATTAACGGCAGTTTCCTTCTTTACTGGGGGACTCTTCAGCCCAGAAAAAACATCACCAAATTAATCGAAGCTTTTTCTAAATTAAAAGAGACTCGCTTAAAGCTAGTGATTGCCGGCAAAAAAGGCTGGCTTTATGATCAGATACTCGATCAAGCTAAAAAACTTGGTATAGAAAACCGAGTTTTCTTTACCGGATTTGTTGGCCCCGATGATCTCCCTGCCCTCATTAAAGCTAGCCGCGCTTTCGTACTGCCAAGTCTCTACGAAGGTTTCGGTATGCCGGTCATCGAGGCGCAAGCGGTCGGCTCTCCGGTGGTTGTGTCGCGAGTAAGCTCTTTGCCGGAGGTAGCCGGGGACTCAGCCATCTTCATCGAAAATCCCCAATCTGTTGACAGCATCCAAGAAGCCCTCGAAAAAGTCATGGCTCTGTCCCTTTCGGAAAGAATCGACATTATTAAGTCCGGCAAAGAAAACTCCAAACGTTTTGACTGGGATGTGTCTGCCCAAAAGATTTTGGCTATACTAAAGAATATATGAACATCTCAAATTTAAACTTCTCTGGGGAGGGGATTGCCTTTGTTGATAAAGACGGGCATAAACTACCGGTCACTTCTGCCTTTAAAAAAATCCTTAATCGTATTGCTAATTATTTTTTGGATATCGAACTTTATCTACTCTGGATTGTTGGCTATATTCCGAGCCACTTCATCAGAGGTCTTTTCTATCGGCTGGCTGGCATCAAGCTAGGTCGCCAAGCTACTATCCATATGGGTGCCCGGTTTTTCCTCCCGAAAAATATTTCCATCGGGCAGGGAACTATTGTCGGCGATCATGCATTTTTGGATGGCCGGGCCAAAATTAATATTGGTAAACATACGGACATCGCCTCAGAGGTGATGATTTACAACTCGGAACATAATTTATCCGACCCCGCCTTCAAAGCGATTGAAGAACCGGTTACCATTGGGGACTATTGTTTTATCGGACCACGAGTAATCATCATGCCTGGGGTTAATGTCGGTAACGGAGCCATCGTTGCCGGCGGCGCCGTTGTCACCAAAGACGTTCCGACAGGAATGATCGTTGGCGGTGTGCCGGCCAAAGTTATCGGAGAAAGGCCCTTGAAAGAATTAGATTATAAATTAGGCCGCCCCAGGCTTTTCCAATGAAAAAACACCATCTTTCAGGGCCAGGCCTTATAGGGATTCAAATCTTCAAGGCCTGGCCCTGTGGAATATTAGTGATTTTCATTATCGGAGCCATCTATCTGAGCGTGCCCACTCCCGCCCTTCCGGATCTGCGCGACTCGGGTAGATCTGATGAAGAAGGGGATACCTGGCAGAACCCGGACCAAAAAGGCTTTTACAGCGATCTCACCAGAGCGGAAGTTCTTTCGGATATTCAAAGTAAGTCTTTAATTAAGTTTTTTTCATGGACCATACCTCCATACAGACTAAACTATCCTCCGGAAGAAGCCTTTCCTCTAGTAAGAGATCAGACTAAAAGTAACTATCTCGAAGAAATAGTTTATCCCATGAGGAACTCGACTTTTGTCAACGGCTGGGAACCCAAAAAAGCCCCTATTAATGTTAATTTAGATCCTGAAGATATTCCCGAAATCTCACTTCATGGGGTCTTCTACGATGCAAAAATTACTCTCCGTCCAGTGAACTCTGCTATCTGGGCCAGACTGCTGATTTGGACTCTCATCTTTCCTTCCACTTACCTCGTTTACTTATCAATAAAAAATGCCTAAAGTCGATCTTTCTATCATCACTATTTCGTACAACACCAGACAAATCCTCTTGGACTGTCTCAACTCGATCATAAAAAACACCAAAGGCCTAACCTACGAAATTATCGTCGTTTCGACCGGCTCTAATGACGGGTCACTGGAGATGATCAGAGACTTTGCCACCCAAAACTCTCAGGTAATCCTCGTCGATGCCAAGGAAAATATTGGTTTTGGTCGAGGAAACAATCTTGGTGCCATCAAGGCAAAGGGGAAGTATCTACTGTTTCTCAACTCGGATACTTTAATCTTCGATAACGCCCTAAAAAAGGCTGTAGAAATCGTCCGGAAACATCCCAAAATTGGTGCCTATTCTTGTCGCTTGTTAAATGCCGACCGTTCATTCCAGCCTTCGGGTGGTCACTTCCCGACCTTTGGCAGTCTTATTGCCTGGCAACTTTTTATCGACGATCTTCCCTTAATTGGCGACCTCATTCCCTCATTTCATCCCAAACAAAGCCAATACGATAAAAATCAAAAGATGGACTGGGTTACCGGAGCTTTTATTATGGTGAAAAAAAGTGTTTTTGACTCTGTAGGTGGTTTTGATAAGACCATTTTTATGTACACCGAAGAGATGGAACTTTGTTACCGCTTAGCCAAAATAGGTTACTCCACTTTTTACACCAATAGCCCAGCCATTATTCATCTGGGAGGTGCCTCGGGTGGGTCTTATCTGGCTCTCACCGAAGAGATAAAAAATATGCTCTATTTTTGGCGCAAACACATGCCCAGCTGGCAGCTACCCATGGTCAAAATATTTTTTTGGATTGGTTCATTGCTTAGATTGTTAATATTTGGGATAATCAAAGGAGATGCAAAAGCACGACGCGCCTATTTCCACGCTCTTGGATTCATTTTTTAAATATCTTTTTGCTGCGGTATTGATATTTATTCCTTTGTATCCGAAGTTTCCATTATTTAACGTGCCATTCACCTATGTCTCCATTCGGGCCGAGGATTTTTTGATTGGTTTGGTCTGGCTGATTTTTATTGTTCGCTTGATCGTTCAGAAAAAAATTCATTTTCCCAAAATTACCTTTCAGTTCATGGTTTTCTTTTTAGTTGGACTTGTTTCGTCTATTTCCGCTATCTTAATCACCCGGAATGTTCAGGTACTTTTAGTGCTACTCCATTATTTCCGCCGCCTTGAATATATGTCCGTCTTTTTCCTTATCTACTGGGCTTGTAACGACTCTGGTACGCGTAAATACTTTTTAGAACTAGCCATCCTTCCTGCCATCGGAGTCTTTTTATATGGCATTGCCCAGATTTATTTTGAAGCACCGGTTATATCAACTATGGACTCTGAATCCAGTAAGGGTATCGCCATGTATCTGCGCCCCGGGGTGACGCTTAACAGCACTTTTGCGGGACACTATGACCTTGCCATTTATCTCACCATGATGATGACGTTTTTAGTCGCCATTTCTTCCTCGATCGGTACTTGGATAAAACGCCTACCATTTTTGGGCCTATTTGGTATCTTACTTTGGCTCTTCATGCAGGCGGGTTCCAGAATCTCTCTCGTTAGTCTTATACTTGCGGTTTGTGTGGTTACCTATATCTATCGTCGTTACCTGCTCGGTCTGGTCTTTCTGGGAGTTATCTTTGCCTTTATCGCCACTTCCCAACAGTACATCGACCGATTTAAAACAATTTTTAAAGTCTTTACTGTCAAAACCTCTCAAATCTGGACATCCCCGGCTTACGCCGCTACAAAAGGGGCAACTGAGATCTCACTCACTCCTCGTCCCACACCAACCGCGGAGCCGCTTCGTCCCATCCAGCAAGACCGTTCTTCCAGTATCCGTTTTGACGTCGAATGGCCAAGAGCCCTAAGAGCTTTTTACAAAAATCCCTTACTCGGGACTGGCTACTCATCGATTACTCTGGCAACCGACAACGATTATCTACGAGCACTCGGAGAAACCGGCCTACTTGGACTACTTTCTTTTCTGGCTTTGCTCTTGGCTATTGGGAAATTCCTAATAAAACAAGTCAAGGAAACATCTGGTATTGATAAAATTATTGTAGTTTCAACCATCGGTATCTTTGTTTCTTTTTTAACAACGGCAACTTTTATAGACGTCTTCGAATCGAGCAAAATCGCCATTCTTTTCTGGGCCTATATGGGTTTAGCATTTAGCACCAAAAAATATGATTAAAAAAATTCTCATCCTCGGTATTCTGGTTCTGGCTCTACTTCTAAGACTTTATAAGCTCGATAATCCGGTTGCCGACTGGCATTCTTTCCGCCAAGCCGATACTGCCTCAGTCACCAGAAATTTTGTCGACAAGGGAGTTAATATGTTAGTCCCCACCTATCACGATAACTCCAACATCCAGTCTGGAAAAGACAATCCAAACGGCTATCGCATGGTCGAGCTTCCTTTATACAATCTACTTCATTACTCGGTCTACGAACTCTTTCCGTCTTTGGGAGTTGATCAGGCCGGCAGGCTGACATCTGTCATCTTATCTCTGATATCTATTTACCTGGTTTATCTGATTGGAGAAAAACTCTCGGGCTTTTTTGTCGGCTGGCTGGCCGCCTTGTTTATGGCGGTCTTGCCCTTTAGCATTTATTACTCTCGGGTCATCCTTCCGGAACCACTGATGATTGCCTCGATACTAGGATCTTACTGGTATCTCATTAAAATGTCGGAGTCCACCGGAGTTAAAAAAAGATATAACTTGCTAATTAGTTCTCTTCTCTTCGCCATTGCCCTACTGGTTAAACCTTTTGCCATTTTCTTTGCTCTTCCCAATGCGGCCATTGTTTTCCGTTCCTGGGCAAAAGGCGAACTCCACACCCTCGACGTTATTTTCTTCAGCATCTTAGGCGTCGCCCCCTTCATCTGGTGGCGCAATCATATTTTGAGTTATCCCACCGGCATTCCGGCCAGTGACTGGCTCATAAACTCCACCGGCATTCGCTTCCGTCCCGCCTGGTTCAGATGGCTCTTTAGTGAGAGAATCGGCAAACTAATTTTAGGTGTTTACGGCACGACCTTTCTGATGCTCGGGCTAATTGCCAAGCCCAAAAACGAGGGAGTAGCTTACTGGCTGTGGGCTCTAGGAATTCTTCTTTACTTTTCGGTCATAGCCGGAGGTAACGTCCAGCACGACTATTATCAGGCCATCATTATTCCCTTCCTCTGTTTCCTTCTAGCCAAAGGAGTCGCCCTGGTACTAAGTCTCTCTAGAACTACTTACTCTCGTCTTCTAACCATCATTATGACCTTGGTTATTTTTGTCTCCATGATTTCTATCTCTTGGTACGATATTAAGGGCTACTACCAAGTCAACAACTGGCCAATAGTAGAAGCCGGAAAAGAGGTCGACCGACTTACCCCAAAGGACGCCAAAGTTATCGCTCCCTACAACGGCGACACGGCTTTCTTGTACCAAACCCATCGTTCTGGCTGGCCACTAGGCTACGACATCGAAGACAAAATGGCTAAAGGAGCCACTTACTACGTTTCTGTTTCTTACGACGACGAATCCAGAACCTTGGAAAAGAAGTACACTCTGATAGAAAAAACCGATCGTTTTATCATCATCAAGCTAAGTAAGTAGATGAAGATTTTGATGCTCACTCCGTATTTACCGTACCCGGATAGTTCCGGTGGTCAGATACGCACTCAAAATCTACTCAAACACTTATGCCAAAGACATGAAATTACTCTGATATCTCTCATCAAAGATCCAAAAGAAAATGACAATGTCAAACATTTGCTAAAGTACTGTCGGAAGGTGATGACTTTTCAGAGAAGCGCTACCCCCTGGACTCTAAAAAATATTTTAAAAACCGGATTTTCTTTCGACCCGTTTTTAATTGTCAGAAACTTCGCCCCCGGAGTTAAAGAAGCCGTTACCAAAGAGCTGGAAACGGGAGAATATGATCTCGTTCACGCCGAGACTTTTTACGTTATGCCCAGCATCCCCAAAACAGACCTGCCGATTATTCTGGTTGATCAAACCATCGAGTATCTTGTATATCAGCACTACACCAATCAAACAGCGGCTTGGTTCCTTAAGCCCCTTCTGCAAATAGACGTCGAAAAAATGAAGTACTCGGAAAGGTATTACTGGCGCCGCGCGACTCAGGTAGTGGCCGTTTCCGAAGCCGACAAAAGAGAAATGCTCCTACTGGAGCCGGACATTCGAGTCGAAATTGTCCCCAACGGTGTTAATCTTGATCTTTTTAGAAAAAAAACCAACTGGAACACTCAAGAAAAAGCTATCTTACAGATCAGTAACTTCAAGTGGCTCCAAAATGTCGAGGCCGCTCATCTTCTCATTGAAAAAGTCTTTCCTCTAGTTCGGAAAAGGGTACGAGGGGCCAAACTGTGGATAGTCGGCCAACATGTTCCGAAAGAAATGCTGGAATTAAAAGATAAAGACATCCTAGTCAAGTCTGTTCCGGAGGATGATTCCAAGAGCTTGGTTGATGCCTGGCACGACGCTACTGTCTTTGCTTCCACCATAAAAGGCCCGGGTGGAACCAGACTCAAGAACCTGGCAGCCATGGCCAGCCAGCTACCGATCGTCTCTACCAAAGTTGGAGTTGAAGGACTGATGGTGGTTGATAAAGAACACATTTTGATCGGTGACTCCCCCCAAAAAATCGCTGACTTGATCATCAAGGTGATAAAATCACCCGACTTGGCCCGGAGACTGGCTCTGGCTACCAGAAAACACGTTGAAGAAAAATTTGATTGGAAGATAATCGCCGGAAACTTGGACTCTTTGTATAACAAACTTGGAAAAAATGAAAAAAAATAAATTCGATCTAGCCGTAATCATCGTTAACTACAATACCAAAGAGCTTCTCGAGGACTGTTTAAACTCGGTTTTTAAGGCCGATTCCCCCAAGGATGGTCTTCAGGTGATCGTGGTCGATAATGGTTCAAAAGATGGCAGTGTGGAATTTCTCCGTAAATTCGAAAAATCTCACCCCCACCTAATATTCATCGGGAGTTCCGTGAACCTCGGCTTTGCCAAAGGCAATAATGTTGGCGTAGATGCGACCGATGCCAAACATCTGTTATTTCTAAACTCGGATACTGTCGTTAGACGATATGCTCTGGTAAAGCCGTTGAAGTATCTTAAGGCCCATCCCAAGGTGGGCGCGGTTACCATCAGACTCTATCTCAAAGATGGTGGTATCGACTACGACAATCACCGAGGCTTCCCTACGCCTTGGACCGCAATCACCAAATTTTCCGGTCTAGCCGGACTATTTCCTCAGTCGACCTTCTTCAATAGCTATCATCTCGGTTTCAAAAAGCTGGACAAGATTCATCAGATTCCGGTCGCCGCCGGTTCGTATATGATGATGCCCACCAAACTCTTTCGTCAGATAGGGATGTGGGACGAAACCTATTTCTTCTATGGCGAGGACATTGATCTTTGTTACCGGATCAATTCAGCCGGCTATAAAATTATCTACTATCCCAAGGTCAGCACTCTACACCTTAGAGGAGCCTCTTCCGGACTCCGAAAAGAAAATGCCAAAGGCGCCTCTTCCGGAAAAGAAAATCGTATCAAAGTTGCCAAGTCATCGACGGACGCTTGGAAGATTTTCTACAAAAAATTTTACAAAAATAAATATCCCTTCTTTGTCACCGCCACCGTCCTAGCTGGTATGTCTCTAATCGGCAACTTACGAGTCTTAAAACATAAACTTACAAAATGAGAATTGGCATCGACGCTCGTCTTTATGGCTTGGAACACGCTGGCTTAGGCCGGTACGTTTTGGAGATGGTTAATCAAGTTTTAAAAACAGACACCAAAAATGAGTATGTTTTATTTCTCACTTCCAGGCATGCCATGGAGTTTCAAAATAAAAAAAGAGTTAAAGTTGTCATTACCAATACGCCAATCTATGGTTTCCTGGAACAGATCGTTTTACCTTTTGTCTTTATGCGGGAGAGACTTGACCTTTTGCACATACCCCACTTCAATGCACCATTTTTGTACCCAGGAAAGATTATCCTTACTATTCATGATCTGATCAAACATCAATCCAAGGGTAAAGAAACTACTACTAGACAGCCTTGGTTGTATTTTTTTAAAAGAGGTGGTTATTTGTTTTTGACCAACATTATCGTCCATAGGGCGTCCCATATCATCGTTCCTTCAGAATTTGTCCGGAAGGATGTATCCAAAAAGCTTCACGTCAAGGTGGAGAAAATCACCGTAACCTATGAAGCAGTTTCTGGTAACCTTAAAAAGATCCGGCTTTCTGATTCGGGAAAACGCTTGATTCTTTCCCGTTACGGGCTCAGTCAGCCCTTCGTCGTCTATACAGGCAGTACTTATCCCCACAAAAATGTTGAGCTATTGATCGACGCCATTATCAAACACAATGAAAACAAAGAAGCCGATCTTCAGCTGGCTCTCATTGGTGCCCGACCGATATTTTGGGAGAGAATGCAAAAGAAAATTGAGGATCAAAGCCTTGGACACTGGATAAAACTTCTTGGCTTTGTCGACGATAAGAATGTCTCCAAACTGTACAGTCTGGCTCTTGCCCTTGTCCACCCCAGTAAGATGGAGGGTTTTGGTCTTACTGGTATGGAGGCGATGAATCTTGGTCTACCGGTAATTTCCAGTTACGCTAGCTGTTTACCAGAAGTTTATGGGTCTGCCGCTCTGTTTTTTGATCCAGACAACGTTGAGGACTTGGTGGAAAAAATGGAAACTCTGATCTCAAGCACTGAATTAAGAAAAAGCCTTTCAGAAAAAGGACTGCTTCAAGCCAAAAAATATTCTTGGGAAAGAATGGGTAAGGAAACAGTTGCTGTCTACAACAGTCTTCTCAAAAAATGAAAGTTGCCCTCGTCTACGATCGAGTGAATAAGTTCGGCGGAGCCGAGCGCCTTATGCTGTCTCTACACCGTCTTTTTCCGGAGGCACCCATCTTTACTCTGGTTTACGAACCCTTGACCTCCGACTGGGCCAAAAGTATTACCGTTGTGCCAACCTTTCTTAACCAGATTCCCTTCTTCAGGCAGTGGCACGAATGGCTGGCCCCCGTCGCCCCGCTAGCTTTCGAAACCCTTAATTTATCCGCCTATGACGTGGTTATCAGTGTTACCAGTAGTGATGCCAAGTCGGTTATCACCAAGCCTCACCAGTTACATATTTGTTACTGTCTCACTCCTAGCAGGTACTTTTGGAGTGGAGGAGGGGACTACGCAGACGATATAAAGTTTAAATTAATCCCTAGTTTTTTAAAAGAATATTTTAAATACGTTGATCTGGTTACCTCGGTCAGACCGGATCAATACCTCTCTATTTCTAACGAAGTTAAGAATCGAGTAAAAGATTACTACAAAAGAAATTCCATCGTTATTCATCCTCCAATTGAAGATAGATTTTATACGAAACAACCAATTTCTCTTGATAACAGAGACTATTACTTAGTGGTATCTCGCCTAGTTCCTTATAAGAAAGTCGATCTGGCCATCTCCGCTTTCAATAAATTAAAGCTACCTCTGGTAATTGTCGGCACGGGCACAGAGATAGAAAAGCTTAAAAAACTTGCTTTACCCAACATCACTTTTGTTGGCTCGGTCGATGATCATCGACTCGCTCAGTATTATCGCCACGCTCAAGCAGTTATTTTTCCCCAAGTAGAAGACTTTGGTTTGGTTCCTCTTGAAGCTCAGGCCTGTGGTACTCCGGTCATCGCCTACGCCAAGGGAGGTGCTCTGGAAACCGTCGTCCACCCAAAAACCGGTTATCTTTTTAAGGAACAAACCGTCGAATCGCTCATCTTCGCCGTCCGTGAATTCAGAAAGATAAGCTTCAACCCCAAAATCTGCCAAGAAAATGCTAATCGCTTTAATTACTCCCTCTTCTCCCAAAAGTTCTCCGGAGAGATAAATCGTCTTTGGAAAGAGCATCAAGCGAGCATCAATTAAATTTTTAAGTTAAAATAAACATACCTTTTATGTTCTACGACTTTCTAAAGCGCATCATCGACATCCTTTCGGCGATCATTTTAGGTATTTTATTTTTACCCATTTGGATCATCATCCCCATACTTTTGAAAATAGATTCACCCGGTCCGGTCTTGTACCTGCCGGAGCGAGTCGGCCAGAACGGCAAAAAATTTGGTATGTATAAGTTTAGATCCATGAAGATGTTTGAGGTGGACGGAGAAGTGGTTCACGCCGTCGAGTTTTGGCAACACAACCCCAAACTATTCGAGAAATACAAGAAAAATGGTTGGAAACTGGAACTGGATGAGGACCCTCGTATAACCAAACTCGGAAAAGTTCTCCGGCAGACCAGTATCGATGAGATGCCCCAAGTGATTAACGTTTTTCGGGGAGAGATGAGTTTGGTCGGCCCCAGAGCTTACGTCGAGCCGGAGTTAAAGGACGCCGAAAAGAGATATGGAAAGACCATTACCAGCGTTATACAGGAAAGTCTTTCGGCCAAACCGGGGATTACCGGTCCTTGGCAGGTTTCTGGTCGCAATGAGATCCCCTGGAACCAAAGAGTGGCTATAGACGCCGACTACGCTAAGAGGCGTTCCATTCTTTACGACATCTACATTATCCTAAAAACTCCATTTGCTATGATAAGTAAGTGGTAATAAGTCCTCCTATGAAAAAAAAGTTCCTCTACCTTCTTTTACCCGTGCTAATTATCTTTACTCTTTTGGCCACCCTGGCGGGTTATGGCTATTTTACAGCTAAGTCTTTTACCCCCCACATTGCTACTCTTCAAGAGACAGGCACCAAGCTTTCGGTTGCTTTTCAAGCCCAAGACCTGGTAGCCGCCAAAACAGAGTCCCAAACTTTAAGGAAACAAATCGATGAACTAGATTCGAAATATCAAAAACTAAAATGGACTACCGTTATTCCTTTCTTGGGGAACTACTCCCAAGACGGTCAACACGGACTCAACGCCGGTAAATCTCTAGCCAAAACCATTGAGACATTAATTATCTCGGTCGAGCCATATGCCGATCTTCTTGGGTTCAAGACCGGTCAGGCTACCCCTTCCGGGCAACCCAAAGCTCAAGGTATTGAAGATCGTATAGTTTTTATCGCTGAAACTCTAGACAAAATTAGTCCCGATCTGGATAAAGTTGAAGCAGAGATGGTAATAGCCCAAAAAGAACTCGATCAAATAGATCCAGCACAATATCCCCAAACACTCATGGGGAAGAGTCTTCGTGGCAAAATAATCGAAATAAAATCGGCTGTGGGCGAATCCACCAAACTTCTATCGCAAGCCAAACCCTTGATAAAGCTGTTACCTGACCTACTCGGAAATCCGACCGCTAAAATTTACATGGTTCTTTTTCAAAACGATGCCGAGCTTCGGCCTACCGGTGGATTTATGACTGCCTACGCTTTTTTAAGGGTCACCAAAGGCAAGATAGAACCTCTTTCGTCATTCGATATCTATGATCTGGATGCCCGCTTCAATAAAAAAATTCCTGCGCCTGAAGCCATCAAGAAGTATTTAAACGAAACCTATTTAAATCTTCGTAACTCAAATATGTCTCCCGATTACAAAGTCTCCATGGATCTCTTCTATAAGTACTATCGCGACATTCCCGGCTTCCCCAAGCCAGACGCCATCGTGGCTATCGACACCAAATTTCCGGTCGAAATTCTCAAGATTATTGGGGCTATCGGAGTTGGTGGCTGGGGGAACTTTGGTCCTCAAAATGATCCCGCCTGTGACTGTCCCCAGGTAGTCTACGCTCTAGAGCAAATTGCTGATCGACCTGTGGCCGGCTTTAGAACCGGTCGCAAAGCTGTCCTCGGGCCTCTGATGCACTCCATGATGGCTAATGCCATGGGTAGTCCAAAGCACCTTTGGCCAAAACTGATCAACGTTTTTCTGGACTCCATCAAACAAAAACATGTCCTTTTCTACTTCCTGGAAGATAAAACTCAGAAAATTGCCGAAGATTTTAACGCCGCCGGTCGGATTCAGCCCTACGCCTTTGATTATCTTCATATTAATGATGCCAACTTTGGTGGAGCCAAGTCCGATATGTACATCACTAGAGAGGTCGAGCAAGAAATCGAATCGACCGGCGGTGTGGTCACCAAGACCGTTACCTTAAGTTACAACAATCCCCGAAAAGGCAGTAACTGCAATCTGGAAGCTGGCCAACTCTGTCTTAATGGAGTCTATCGAGATTATGTGAGACTCTTGGTTCCTAAAGGCTCAAAACTTATTTCTGTTATCGGCTCCGAAGTCAAAGAACAGGTTTCCGAAGATCTGGACAAGACAGTTTTTGAAGCTTTCTTCACCATGAGACCTCAGTCTCAAAGTAAGATTGTTTTTAAGTACGAACTCCCTCCACTTGAACTATCTACCTATAAACTACTTATCCAAAAACAACCAGGGCTTCCAAACGTCAGACATACCATCACCTTAAATGGCAATCAAACTGTCGTCGATATTGATCAGGATCAAGAATTGGTTTTGAACTAGCTGTGTGGTCGTCATACTCAGATAACGGCATCGTCATCCGGTCGGTTGATTCGGGAGAAGCCGATAAATTTGTCTCCATTATTACCGAAAATCACGGTTTAGAAAGTTTTTTGGCGAGAGGTGCCCGCAGAATTACTTCCAAAAAAGCCTCTCATTTGGACATGTTAAATCTTGTTCGTTTTAGTGTTGGTCGAGGAGTAAACCCGCGTTTTTTAAATCAAGTCGAGTCAGAAGTTTTTTTTCCGGCTATCAAAGCCGATTACGCCAAGATTGGACTATGTCTCACTTTTGCTGAAATCCTTAACCAGCTGTTACCCTTTGATGTGGAAGACAGAGAAATCTATCTATCCTTCAAGACTTTCCTGGAAACTTTGGAAACCACTACCGGTAAAAAAGAAACCAACCAGCTTGCCCGCCGCTTCGGTTTGTTTTTGATGCGCCATCTGGGTTATCCTCCACCCAAGTTCCCTGACACCGACAATCTCTCTGGCTACTTTGAGTCCATCATGAGTCGCAAGATTATCAGCACCGAAATACGCTAAAATAATATTTATGAAACGAAACAAACTCTACCTTTTCGTGGCTTTAGGCTTGGTTATTCTTTTAACGGCCATCTTCTTTATTGTAAAAGGAACCCAAAAGGAAAAACCCTTACTCCCTAAAAAACAATCTCCTCTAACCACCAGGATTTTAATCAACGAACTACCTTTGGCCGATAGACCATTTACGGTTTTGGTTCCCCATGCCACCAATCGTTTATTTACCTTTGTGACCATTGGCGCCGACAAAGCCAGCTCCGCTTCGCTAGACCTCGAATATCAGTCCGGTGATCTGCTTAAAGGCGCCCGCGCTTCGATCGACTCACCTATCGCCAGTCCCTTTGTTAAAGCCATTATTTTGGGCAGTTGTTCTACCGGAGGCAAATGCACGTTTGATACCGATCTCAAGTCGGGTACTGAGAAATTAAAACTTACCTTTCCCGGTCAAGACGTCACTCACTTACTCAAGGGTGACTTTGTCTTTATTGCCGGTCAGAAGAACTTTCCGGACGGAAAGGTAACCTTTGAGCCATCAAAGTTAACCGCCAAATCGAATCTGATTATGATGAACTCTCTTGGTCTTCCTCGACCAGCCGAAAAGGAAGTCTTACTTTATCCTATTGTCATTTCCGCGACTGACAACAAAGTGGTTTCCGGATCAATGACCATTGCTCAAGCTGGTGTCACTTCGGCCGCTATCTACGATGGCACCACCTACCAACCCTTGAAGTTTTCCGAAAGCGGGGGAGTCTTAAAGATTTCCCTGAATCACCAACCTTGGTCTATGAACGCCGAGATCACCCGCGATGACGAAAAGGGGACACCGGAATTTCTCACTCTCTACCTCCTCGGCCCCATTGTGCTATACAAATAATTCATCCTGCTCCCAATTGATCGGATTGTTGTGGATATATTCTTGAATGCGGTTTAAATCTCCCTCGTCGCGGACAATATGTTCATAATAATTTCGTTGCCAAATTTTACCCAAAAACGAATCATTGTTTTTGTAAATATGCAGGCAGGAATTATATACAGAAGATTTATACGCACCAATTATATTTCCGATATGTGTAGGGGCAACCCTTGCGGTTGCCCGATTCTTTCCACCATAATTGTCGTTTACACGGGCACCCGCAAGGGGTGCCCCTACGATAATAATTCCGTGTACATGATTCGGCATAATAATAAACGAACCCATTTCGGTATTCAGAAATCGTTTGGGCAATTTCACCCATTCATTTTTTACAATATTCCCAATCTCATTCAATTTCATATTTCCATCCACCACCTCCCCAAACAAACATCTTCTGTCTTGGGTGCATATCGTCACAAAATACATCCCTCTTTGCGAATAATCATATTCTTTCAATCTAATTGACCTTCGTTGTGGAAACCCATCTCTCACCAAATAATATTATCACCTGTCTATCCTGAGCCAGCCGAAGGATTTTCACATCTTCTTCACACGTGCTGTTTTGTGGCTAAATAGACCCTTGACATTTATATATTTTGTATCATACTAAAAAGTGGTGACAAGTGGTGAAGTAACCTATAAATACCACTAGACCTGCCTATGAACTATGTTTACTGGACGCTACTACCATTCGATCGAAGCCAAAGGTCGCTTAGCTATTCCCAAGACTTTCAGGGAAGAACTCGGATCCGGTGGAGTCATCACCTGGGGGCTGGACGGCTGTCTGTTTCTTTTCCCGGCCTCATACTGGCAGAAGTTCTCCGATCAGCTGGCCTCCCTGTCTCTCACCAATCCCAGCGCGCGGAATTTAACGCGTCTCTTAGTTCAGTCGGCCCAAGATCTGGATCTAGACCATCAAGGAAGAACCCTCATTCCGGACTATCTGAGACAACAAGCCAATCTAAAAAAGCAAGTGGTCGTCGCCGGATCATTGACCAGAATTGAAATCTGGGATCGGGAGACGTATCACCAGCACCTTGACTTAATAGCGCAAAAAATTAATGAAGGCGGAGAAGACTTCGCCTCACTCGATATATGACGACTCTTCAAACTAGACATTTCTCGGCTTTCAAAAACGAACTTAGTTCTCACTATGGATTCAAGTCTGGGTACTGTTTTTTAGATCTGACTTTGGGCGATGGGGGACACACCGAAGAAGCCCTCAAGGCCGGTTGCCGGGTAGTTTCTTTTGATCTGGATGCTTCAGCCATACAGCGCGCCTTAGATTTTGTTCCCAAAGATTTTCCCTCAATTGTTATTGATCCGGAAACTTTTCAGGGAACTATCTCTACCGATTTTGTCTGGGTCATTATTAAATCCAATTTTGTCAAAGTCACCGAAATTGCCAAACAACTGTCTCTACCCAAGTTTAACGGTCTCATAGCCGACCTGGGTCCGTCACAATTCCAAGTTCTTTCTCCAGGCAGAGGTTTCAGTTTTTTAATCGATGAACCTCTGGACATGAGGCTGGATAACACTTTGGGAGTGACGGCCGCCGATCTACTGGCAGTTCTAAACGAAGGTGAACTGGCTGATCTTTTTAGGATCGCCGACGAACCTTTCTCCAAACCATTAGCTCGCATTATCGTTAAACAAAGGCAATTAACACCAATCGCTACCACCAAACAACTCGCCGATCTAGTCAGTCGGGTAAAAAAATTCCAAATTCGAGGAAGAATTCATCCTGCCACTCAAGTTTTTATGGCTCTTCGAATGGCAGTTAATCTAGAAAGAGACAGTCTTCGTCAATTACTGCCCCAACTTCCCGATTTACTTCTAAAAAATGGAGTCATGGGCATCATAAGTTTCCATTCCGGAGAAGACAAGTTGGTCAAAGACTTTATTTCCGAAATGGAAGAACAGCAAGTTTTGAGCGCTATTAACACCAAGCCGATTGAACCCTCGGATAAAGAATTACAAATTAGTCAAAGAACCAGAAGTGCCAAACTTAGACTCGCTAAAAAAATTAATTAATTACCACTTCGTATTTATTACGACAGCGGTTCTATTTGTAGGCTTAACCGTTATCAACCTGGTCGGTACCAACATTCTTGCGACCCAAGGTTTTGCCGTCAGTGAGTCAGACTCCAAAACCTTTATGCTGGAAAAAGAAAACCAACGACTGTCTGTTAAGATAGAAGAGTCTGTTAGGCTCAGCGATCTGGAAGAGAAGGCTAAACAAAGTGGCTTTATTAGGTCCAAAAGTATTGTCTATCTACCCACTCCGCCGACCTTTGCTTCCAGATAATTCATGTTAAAAACTTTTGGAATCACTCTCACTCGACTTAGGGTCGTTTCCTATCTGATTCCGATCATTACTCTCGTTTTAATTGGCAGACTTTTTTATTGGATGGTTCTGCGCGGACCGGAACTTCAGACAAAGGCCAGTCGCCAGCACGAAACAGTCACCGTCTTAAAAGCCAAAAGAGGTAACATTTTAGACTCCGAAGGCAGTGTTCTGGCCGGCACTAAAAATCTTTACCACCTATTCGTCTACAAACCTCAGTTAACCATTTCCAAAAATGACTTGGTAGAAAAGCTCCTTATCGCTTTAAAGACCGACCAAGAAGCCAGCACCGAGGCCGCACTAAGAACCTTTATCCAGGGGAGGCTTTCTCTGGATTCAAATTGGATTTCTCTTAAACACTACCTCTCCGACGATGAGAAAACCAAGATCGAGTCGGAAAAAATCGCCGGCCTTGGTTTTGAAGATGAGTTTGTCCGGTATTATCCAGACGCCAGTTTATCGGGACAAGTCCTCGGTTTCGTCGGTCAAGATGCTTCCGGGGGAGAGCAGGGTTATTTTGGTCTGGAAGGTTACTTCGATAGATTGCTTAAAGGTCGCGAGGGTAAGATCAGAACCGAAAGAGACGCTCAGGGAAATCCGATTTTGATCGGCAACTATCAATTTTTTCATTCCGTTGAAGGGAAAACTCTCCAAACTTCTTTGGACAAGAGAATGCAGTATCTTTCGGAGATCCAGCTCAAAGAAGGTCTGGCCAAATATCAAGCCAAATCAGGCAGTGTCATCATTTTAGAAACCACCACGGGTAAGGTCAGAACCATGGCTTCGTTTCCCAATTACGACCCGGGTAAATTTTCCGAGTTCGATAAATCTACTTATAAAAACCCGGCCGTCGCTGATCTCATTGAACCGGGGTCGGTGTTCAAACCTCTTATTATGGCCGCCGCTTTGAATGAAAAATTAATTACACCGGAGACCCAGTGCGACATCTGTGCCGGTCCTATTACTATCGGCAAGTATGTCATCAGAACTTGGGACGAAAAATATAATCCTCTCACCACCATGACCGATGTCATCGTTCACTCCGACAACACCGGTATGGTTTTTGTGGCGCGTAAGTTAGGGAAAGAAAAATTTTCCGAGTACCTGAAACAATATGGTTTTGGTAAAAAAACCAAGATTCAGCTCCAAGAAGAAGTAGCTGGCTCGATCAGGGAAGCCAAAAACTACGGCGACATCGATCTAGCCACCAACTCTTTTGGTCAGGGCATTGCCGTTACTCCTCTTCAGCTAGTCTCGGCTATGAACACTCTAGCAAATAAGGGGGTTTACATTTCGCCCTCTTTAGTCGAAGGAGACATTCCGGCGACGAGACGGATTCTGAGCCCGGAAGCCGTCGCCGAGATGACTCAAATCATGATCCAGGCTGTTGACAGTGGAGAAGCCAAGTGGGCCAAGCCTAAGGGCCTCTCCGTCGCCGGTAAAACAGGTACGGCTCAGATCCCCATCGAAGGTCACTACGATCCGGAAAAGACGATCGCGAGTTTCATAGGCTTTTTCCCCGCCCAGGAACCTAAATACACCATGTTGGTCACCCTCAGGGAGCCTCAAACCTCACCTTGGGGATCGGAAACTGCCGCTCCTCTTTGGTTTGCTTTAGCCAAACAGCTTTTGCTATAAGAACGGATAAAGATTAAAATAGACCAATGCTAAACAGACTAAGGATTCACCATGTATCGTTCCGGCATGCCTTTGACGGCTTATTACACGTTTTGAAGGCTCATCCAAACTTTCGTTTTCATATACTGGCCACCATATGCGCTATTCTTTTGGGCGTGTTCTTTAGAATAAGCACTTTTGAATGGTTAATTCTTGTTTTTACCATTAATACGGTCTTGGTAGCCGAGATGATCAATACTTCAATCGAGTCGATAGTCGATCTCATCACCCTCGAACACCGGCAAGATGCCAAGATCGCCAAAGATGTTTCTGCCGGCATGGTTCTGGTGTCTGCCATCTTAGCTATCATTGTTGCTTTATTGATATTTTTATCCAAAATAGTAGGCAGTCTTTATTAAAATGGCTATCTTACTGGGGATTTTAATCATCTCTTTTATAGTCCACGCTATTGCGATCGTTCCTTTTGTAAACTTTCTCTATCAGCTAAAGTTTTTTAAAAACCGAACTGCTGTTTCTCAAGAAAAGGACGACACAGCCTCTTCTCATATACGTTCAAAAGCCCTCACTCCGGAAGGGGGAGGACTACTTATCTTAGTTATCACCAGTTTAATTTTTTCCTTTTGTATCCCGCTTCTGAAGCGGCTCGGTTTTGAGATTACTCACGTTTATCCCATAAACGACGAAATCAACATCATCTTTTTTACTTTTATTTCCTTTGGTCTTCTGGGATTATATGACGATATCGTTAAGTTTTTTGAGCTCGACAGGCAAGAAGGCTACACTGGGTTAAAAACCAGGTACAAATTTCTCATTCAAACAGTTCTTGGTCTGATCATTGGCGCCATGCTCTTTATTAATCTCGGTATCGACATCATTTACGTGCCCTTTCTGGGCGTTCTCCACTTTGGTATTTGGTTTATTCCGGTAGCCGCCTTTTTGGTGGTCACTTTTGCCAATGCCATCAATATTACCGATGGCATGGATGGCTTGGCCTCCGGCCTGCTGATGATCTCTTTATTTGGATTTCTGATTCTGTCCACCTCGATTCTGGACACTCCTCTCTCCATTTTTATCGCGCTCTGGTTGGGAGGTCTGATTGCCTTTCTTTACTTTAATGTTTTTCCGGCGCGTCTCTTCCTCGGAGACGTCGGAGCTTTGGCTTTTGGGGCTACTTTTGCCATGGTAGGGATCTTGACCGGCAAAGTTATCGCCCTTATGATCATTGGTCTACCTTTTTTGATCGATGGTTTCAGTAGTTTGATTCAAATTTTATGGGTCAAAATCTTCCATCGCCGGATATTACCCATCGCCCCACTTCACTATCTACTTTTAAAAATTGGTTGGTCGGAACCAAAAATAGTTCAAAGAGCCTGGCTCGTCGGCATCATGCTCGTTGTTTTTGGAATCTGGCTCTCCATTATTTAGACATGAAGCGAGGCTTTATTTCTAATCGACTACCACTTTCCATACTACTTTCCGGTATTTTGGTCGCCTGTTTTGGGTTACTAGCCATTTTTGACGCTTCGGTCATCGACGCTTACCGTACCTTTGATGACAAGTTTCATTATGTCAAACAGCAATCTCTTTGGCTCGGTCTTGGAATCCTAGTGGCTTTGATCACGGCTAACATCCCCATTTCTTGGCTCAAAAAAAATTCCGTCATTCTTTATGGATTTACCCTTATTCTGATGCTTATTGTTCTGATACCTGGTCTTGGCACCAAACTGCAGGGAGCCAGGAGATGGCTCATTTTTGGACCGCTGATATTTCAACCTTCGGAACTGCTCAAAATTACTCTGGCTATCTATTTGGCCAGGTGGTTGGAACAGGGGAGAGAGTTTAAGCATTTTTTGGGTATTCTAGCCTTAAACCTCACCTTGATCATGTTACAGCCGGATCTGGGGACTGCGATCATCACTGTCGGCATGGCTTTTATGATTTACTACCTCTCAGGCGCCAAAATAAAAGAAATCATTGCTTTTAGTTTGATTCTTTTGGTAGCCATCAGTGGGCTTATCTTTGCTTCTCCATATCGGCTTACCCGAGTGCAAACTTTTATGGATCCAACTCAAGATCCTCTAGGAGCTTCTTATCACATCAATCAGGTTCTCTACGGCCTTGGTTCTGGGGGCCTATACGGAGTCGGTCTTGGTCGGTCGCGCCAGAAATATGCCTATCTGCCCGAAGCGACGACGGACTCCATTTTTGTCATCATCGCCGAAGAGTTTGGCTTTTTCGGCAGTACCTTACTTATTTTATTGCTGGTCGGTCTTCTAACCGCTTCTCTTAAAGTGGCCAAGGCCGTCGAAGATAAATTTGATAAACTATTGGCCAGTGGCATCTCATTATTATTTTTAATACAAATTTTGGTAAATTTAAGCTCCATGGTGGCTCTCACCCCTCTCACCGGTGTACCCTTACCGTTTATCTCTTACGGTGGCTCATCTTTAGTGACCAATTTTATTGCCTTGGGACTCTTGATTAATATTTCCAAACGCGCATGAATAAGCTCATCATCTTCACCGGTGGACATCACAACAGCGCTCTCGAAGTAGCCAAACTCCTTCAGAAAGATGGCTACCGAATTATCTGGATCGGTCATAAATTTACTGCCAAAGGAGAAAAAAGCCTCTCGGCCGAGTTCCAGGAAATCACCCGTGCCGGTATCAAGTTTTTGGAACTAAAAACAGGTAAATTTTATCGGAAAACCGATCCCTTAGAGTGGTTCAAAATTATTTTCGGTTTCTTCCAGTCTTTTCTTTATTTACTCACCTACCGCCCGGCCATGATTTTTTCTTCCGGTGGCTATCTTTCGGTTCCGGTGGTAATCTCGGGCTGGTTTTTGAGGATTCCTTCAATCACTCACGAACAAACCGTCGTCGCCGGCTGGGCCAACAAGGCCATCGCTCCTTTTGTTAAAAAAATTCTTTTGACACACGCTTCTTCAATTGGAAATTTTCCCAAAGATAAGTCCGAAGTGGTCGGCTTACCTGTCAGGCAAGAGCTTCTAAATCATAAGCACCTCAAAAAGTTTGAGCCAAAACTTCTATATGTAACCTGTGGTAAACAAGGTTCTCACCTTATCAATCAAGCTTTGTTCCCCATAATTCCCCAGTTAATCAAAAAGTTTACCGTGGTTCACCAAACCGGTTCCAGTACTTTAACCGGAGATCTGGATCGTGCCCGAAGAATAAAAAATAAGTTGGGTGAAGAAGGTGACCGTTATATTTTCGCACCTTACTTCTTTGCTGAATCTGCCGTCACCTACATTCGTTCCGCCTCCGTGATTGTCAGTCGTGCCGGTGCTCATATCGTCTATGAACTCTTACTCCTCGCCAAGAAAGCCGTCCTGATTCCCATTTCTTGGGTTTCCCACAACGAACAACGGTTAAACGCTCAGTTGGCCCAGGCACAAATTGGCAGTCATATCTTGGAAGAAAAAGACTTAACTCCTGATAGTCTCTATCAGAGCATTTTAGACCTAGCCAAAAAGCCGAGTCTCAAACCTACTATTAAACTGAGTACCCATGCTACAGAAGAGATTGCGAACGCCATTCGACAGTCCATTTAACCGGCTTGGTAGATTATTGAGGAGACTTTTGCCTCTATTTATTTTATTTCTATTTATTTTTTTGGCTAACAATTTATTTACCGTTCGAAAAATTGAGTGCGTTTTTAATAACGACGCTTGCTCGTCGGCAGTCTTCGAGAAGTTAAATAAATATCTAGGTTCAAATGTACTTCTCATAAATCAAAAGGATATCAGTTCGTCCATCAACTCCCTCTTATCGGTCGAAAATATTAAGATTGGTTTTAAAGTATTTAACACCCTCAGTCTTAGATTAAATGGTCGTCTGGTCTCACTCAACGCCCAGGTTTCTCTGACCCAAGAACTGCCAAGACTAAGCCTTGATGATGTTTCTCTATCCAGTGATTCGGCCGAGTTTATCAAGCCAACCGAGGAAATTAATCAGTTTAATAAAACGGTGAACTTTTCGAACTTCGAGATCTGGGACAATGGTCTTATGTCTCCTGTAGCCTCCGCAGAATCAAAGATAAAATATTTGTTTACCGAAAAGCCCACCGTCCAAACCGTTAAATCCGTTTATGCGCTGGTAAAGCTGGTCGAAAAGTATCTTAACGCGGATCAAATCATGATCCTGAACCAAAAAATTTTCTTGAGGCAGGCGAACCAACCTGATATCATTGTAAATATCCCTTTTGACGAGGATAATCTGGTGCAGGCATTGCAATCGTATGAATATCTGACTACTATTAAAAAAGATACCAAAGTCATCGATTTAAGATTTAAAAATCCTATACTAAGATAATATGGCCAAAATACAGAGTATCAATGCTATCGATATAGGTTCCAGCAAGATTACTTGTCTAATTACTAACCCCTCCCAAGATGGCGTCAAAATTAACGTCGTCGGTGTCGCCACGGTCCCAAGCCGCGGCGTTCGTAAGGGACAAATTGTGAACATCGAAGAGTGCGTTGGTGCCATTACCGACTGCGTCGAGTCTGCCGAACGGATGTCCGGTCTCGGGGTAGACTCAGCCTTTGTTTCTATTTCCGGGGAACACATTGGTTCTCAAAACTCCCACGGACTGGTCGCCATTCGCGAAACCGACGAAGAAATCTCAGCAGACGATGTTTTTCGGGTCATCGAAGCCGCTAGAGCTGTCTCCTTGCCCAGTTCCAGAGAGATAATTCATGTGCTACCCAGTGAATTTGTGGTCGATAGTCAGCGCGGTATCAAAGACCCCACTGGTATGTCCGGAGTGCGTTTGGAAACAGAGGCTCATCTGATCACCGGTCTCTCTCCAGCCATCAAGAATGTCACCCGCTGTGTCAGTGAATTGGGAGTCAGTGTGGTCGGCTTGGTTTTTACCGGACTGGCTTCTGCTGAGGCTGTTCTCACCGAAACCGATAAAGAGCTTGGAGTCGCGTTGGTTGACATCGGTGGGGGGACAACCAGTATTTGTATCTACTTGGAAGGTTCTTGCGTTTACTCGGCCGTTATCCCGGTTGGTGCCAAAAAAATTAGTGATGATATTGCCATTGGTCTGCAGGTAAGTGTCGATAGTGCTGAAAAAATAAAACATTATGTGAGTAAGCCAAAAGTGGCTAGAGATGAGGATGATCAGAAAACTGTCGATGATATTGATCTCACCAAACTTGGTCTCAGCGAGGATGTCAAAAAAGTTTCCCGAAAAACTATTGTCGAAGGCATTATCCGTCCCAGACTCAACGAGATTTTTGCTATGGTTGGCCAGGTGATCAAACAGTCCGGTTACGAAGACCAAACTCCGGCTGGAGTCGTCCTTACCGGAGGCGGATCTCTGACGGTGAACTGTACCGAAGCCTGTCGTCGAGTTCTGCAACTTCCCGCCAAAATTGGCTTGCCAACAGGTCTCTCCGGTATGATCGAAGAAATCTCCACCCCGTCAGCTACTGCCGCGGTCGGACTTATTATCTATGGATACCGTCGGAAAGATGAAATGACCCCTTCAGGATTTAATCTCTCTGGTATGATAAAGGGAATTCCCGGCAAACAGCTTGCCGGCCGGGTTGTCGAATTTATAAAATCCTTTTTACCATAAAAAAGTGGGTCTCGTAAAACCAGATACAAATACTTTTGCCAAGATCAAAGTTCTTGGAGTCGGGGGAGGCGGCAACAACGCCGTCAACTCCATGATTTCCTCAGGCAAAATCAAAGGAGTCGAGTTTATTGCTATTAATACCGACATGCAGGCTCTTCTGGCCAGCAATGCCGATATCAAACTCCAAATAGGGGAGAAAAGCACCAAAGGTTTGGGATCGGGATCCAATCCTGAAGTCGGTCAAATGGCCGCCGAAGAGTCGCGGGAGAGAATCAAGGATGTTCTCATGGGGGCTGATATGGTTTTTATCACCGCTGGAGAAGGTGGGGGTACCGGTACAGGAGCCGCTCCCATCATTGCCGAGATTGCCAAAAAAGATGTCGGCGCTCTCACCGTCGCCGTCGTTACCAAGCCTTTCCTCTTTGAGGGTGCCCGCCGTCGTGTTCAAGCCGAAGAAGGCATCGAAAAACTCAAAGAAAATGTGGACACTTTGATCGTCATTCCCAATCAGCGTTTAATGGATGTCATTAAAAAAGATCAAACCCTTTTGGAAGCCTTCAAAACGGCCGATTCGATTCTGGGCCAAGGGGTTCAGAGTATTTCCGACTTGATTACCATGCCAGGACTCATCAATGTTGATTTTGCCGATGTTAAAACTGTTATGGCCAACGCCGGTTCGGCTCTCATGGGTATTGGTCGTGCCAGTGGAGAAAAAAGGGCTCTCATCGCCGCAAACGCCGCTGTCAGCTCACCTCTTCTGGAAGTCAGCATAGAAGGGGCCAAGGGTATTTTATTTAACATTACCGGAGGCAAGAGTTTGACCATGAACGAGGTAAACGACGCGGCCACCATCATTACCCAGTCGGCCGATCCCGATGCAAACATTATTTTTGGTGCCACTATTCGAGAAGATTTGGGGGATGATATTCAAATTTCGGTCATCGCCGCCGGCTTCGACAGTATTCGTCACTTTGCTCCTTCCCAGTCAGTCACCACTTACTTCAAACCAGCCGGACTGGAGCCGGTTCAGTCTTCTCCACCCGTCATTGCGAGTCTCGTACCCGAGCCGAAGCAATCTAACTCCACTCTGCCCAAATCGATCGGCAAGTACAAGCTTGAGCACGACGAGGTCGACATCGAAGACGATCTCGACATCCCCACCTTCCTCCGCAACAAATCCTAAATCGGCTATAATACCCCGTAATCGTCTTGCTCGTTAAATTTTTTGTGGAGGAGGTGTGCGGTGTCAAGAGTCACCACTTTTGAAGGTCATGGAATCTCGGCCATCGTAGGCAACATCGTCTTGGCCGTTATTCCGTTGATTTTTATTTTTTTGGCGGAATTTTCTATCGGCATTGGAGTTCACTGGGTGTTTCTTGTTATCTGTACCTTTTCTATCATTCTGTTTCCCCATCAAACCTATCTTTTTTTTGAAGCAAAGCACCTGATTGACAAAAACGGTCTCGTTGACAATCTCAATCTCACCAAAGTAGCTGTCTTTGGTAGCTTGAGCCTGCTCGGGCTCGCTCTTCAGGTGATAACACTCATTCGGCTAATTAACCTCTTTAATTTTGGAATCTACGGCTCCTTGGCTGTCATCCCTTTGTCACTGGTGGCTTCTCTTGGTGCCTGTCTGGGGCTCACCGACTTGTCGCTGTTTCAAGGTTTTTGGCCTCCATTGCTATTTAAACATCTCAAATTGGTATTCAAAAACTCTGACCTCACAGCTCTCTGTTTGGGAACCACCATCCTTCTTGCTCTCTTAATCTTACTATTTCTTTAATCGCGTTTTTTTATCGCTCTCTACCATGAGGGCGATTTTTACCCAAATTGAGCATTCTGTGCGAACAACCCTATAGTATTGACTTTTAGAGGTATTTGTGGTATATTCCACGAAGTAAGTAATTCATTCAACTGAGGCTATCTAACTTCAGATCTTAGTTCTTTAAAACAAGGAGAAACCCCATGTCATTCGTAGACGTACTTAATTTGGTATTGGCTTTTTTTGTGGCTAATGCCGTGTGTGCGATTATCCCCATTATCCTAAGCGTTGCTCTCTTGGTTGTAGCTTTTATTAACTATTCCATGAAAGAGCGCAAATCTCTGAAGAAGTTCAAGGTGACCAAACTTCGTGACTATCGCTATGTTTCCCAGTCTCGGTTTATCATTACACTTCTGAAGTGTGCGGAAATCGATCATGTTGTAAAAAATAAACCTGAGTGGGCAACTGATGGAGTTTTTGTTTTGCGCCAGATTGCGAGCAAGCCCGAAGACGTCGGAGCTGTTGAGCTCGATGGCCGTGTAAGTTACACGCTCGACCGTTGGTGCAATGAGGCAGACAGCATTAATGCTCGTACGATACGTTTTGACCCCACCACAGTTGTGGAAGTGAAGTAACTCTTCAAAAAGGAGAAAGCTATGTCCGAGAAATACGAATGGCAGGAATTACCATCAATTGTTTATGGTAATGGTAACGACGAACCTGTGCGGGAAGGCGAGATTGAACTTAACCATTGCCCTCATGCAGGTGACTACATTGAAGTGGGTGATGGTGACCAGCTTCGTGTTTCCAAAGTGGTTCATCGTACTGGAAAACCAGTTTTGTTAGTTTGTTAAACAAGCAATGTTATTTAACTCCCACACCAGTTCTCTGGCTAGGGAGTTTTTTTATTGGCAAAAATTAAATTTGACAACCACGTCTATAATCAAGCTATGAATAAAAATCCGCTTGTGAATGCCCTCTTGGCGTTTTTATATATTTGCCTTTTGGTTTTTGTCATGACCTGGGGAACAAAATTCATCCCCGGTCCCGACCCCGTCGTTATGCCGGTGGTCATGCTTAGCCTCTTTACCTTTTCTGCCGCTGTCATGGGTTATTTGTTTTGTCTACAACCACTCCAGCTTTATCTTGATGGCCACAAAAAGTCTGCCATCCGCCTATTCGTCCAAACCGTAGGCATTTTTGGCAGTATTACTTTACTGATGTTAGTTCTCCTTTTCTCCGGCCTCACCTCCTAGTCACTTGATTATTCGGATTATATTTGGTTTAATAAAGGTATTCGGCTATTATTCGGTATCGTCATCGCGAGGTCGCCTAGGCGACCGTGGCGATCCAAAAAAACATGGATTGCCACAGCTCGAATACGAGATTCGCAATGACATAAAACTAAAATGATCCAAAAAATATCCGCCCCAATTTCCGTTGATTTACTCTACGATCATCGCAAACACACAGTTGTTCCTCGTCAGATTTTCTGGGACGGGAAAAACCTGCGGGTTGATCAGGTCGGTCTGCACCACACCTTCCGCGAGGGTCGTACTCTCTTTCATATTTTCTCTGTTGTCTCTCAAGGACTTTCTTTTCGGTTACGTCTCAATACCGATTCATTATTTTGGACCTTAGAAGAACTCTCCGATGGGCTTGCCAATTAAACCAGACTTCAACTCTTCTCCTTCTACAGTGATGCACATTGATCTCAATTCTTGCTTTGCCACCATCGAACAGCAAGCCAATCCATTTCTTCGTGATAAGCCCATTGTCGTCGCCGCTTACGACACTCCGAACGGCTGTATCGTCGCTCCTTCCGTTCAAGCCAAAAAACTAGGTATCAAGGTCGGTATGAGGGTTAAGGATGCTCGTCTTCTCTGTCCTGATTTGATTGTTCTTTCTCCGGACCCAGACAAATATAGAGCCGTCCATCTCAGTCTAAAAAAAATTCTTTCTACTTACACTCCGACAGTGTCTCCCAAATCTATCGATGAGTTCGTTCTTGATTTTACCGGTACTCCGGGACTCCAGCGTGGTCTAATGATTATTAGTCAAGAAATAAAAAGTCGTATCAAAAAAGAAGTCGGGGATTATCTGACGGTTTCCATTGGTTTAGGCCCCAATAGATTTCTGGCCAAAACAGCCAGCAATCTCCATAAGCCGAATGGCTTGGATGAAATTAACAAAGATAACTATCTGGAGATTTACAAGGGTCTTACACTTACCGATCTCAACGGTATTGCGCATCAGAACGCCATTCGTCTAAATACGGTGGGAATCTATACCGTTTTGGACTTCTTTCGGGCTGATTTGAGGACTCTTCGCATGGCTTTTCGGTCGGTCTTGGGCTATTACTGGTTTGTCCGGCTTCGTGGTTGGGAAGTGGACGACGTTGAGTGGGGAGTCAAAAGCTTCGGCCACTCCTACTCTCTTCCCAAATTTCTCACCAAGCCGGAAGATCTTGCTCCCTTACTTTCCAAACTGGTCGAAAAAGTCGGTTTTCGTCTGCGAGGTGCCGGCTTTCAGGCTAGGGGTGTTCATTTAGGATTACTTTTTAGGGATAATGAGTACTGGCACCGGGGACTAAGTCTCGACCAACCTATTTTCCAGAGTCAGGATATTTATCGCGTCGCTTATCGTCTTCTTTATCGCTCTCCTTATCACTTACCGGTCCGCAACATGGCAGTCTCGTGTTTTAATCTTTCACCTAAGACCATTCTTCAGCTTGGTCTTTTTGAAGATCGTTTAAAAAAAGAGTCGTTAGTCAAAGCCATTGACGACATCAACCATCGTTGGGGAAACTTTGTCATCACTCCGGCCACCATGGTCAACACCAACGATGTGATCTGCGACCGCATTAGCTTCGGAAGATGATTAAATTTCGGCCGCCTCAGCTTCGGCTTTCGTTTTGTGTATCGTGCCGTCCGGGTGATTAGCCGGGGAGTAGACGGTATAGAGCTTGAGGGAGTCGGTGGTTGAGGTGTTGATGATGTTGTGGTTGGTGCCTGCCGGAACAATCAAAGCCTCACCGTTTCCCAGAACACTTTCCTCGCCGTTTAAAACAGATTTGCCATCTCCAGCCTCGAATCTAAAAAATTGATCCACATCGTGGTGGACTTCCATGCCGATTTCTTCACCCGGCAGTAGGCTCATGAGAACAAGTTGGGAGTGGGGAGCTGTAAAAAGAACCTTTCTAAAGTTATCATTAGCTAGAGTTTCTGCCTCGATATTGGTATGAAAACCGATCATAAATTTTACAACTAGTAATACTTCATCTTACACCCGCTGGTATAATTCTTTTGAGCATGCCAAAAGAAAAACACCAAATTAAAGAGGTTGAGGCCACACCGGACTTTCCCGTCTTGGAAAAACAACTTTTGGATCACTGGTACCAGAGTGGCATAGTCGAAAAGTATCTTCATCAAAACGATACCTCCACCAAAAAATTTGCCTTTCTTGATGGCCCAATCACCGCCAATAACCCCATGGGTGTACATCACGCCTGGGGTAGAACCTACAAAGATCTTTTTCAGAGATATAAAAACATGCGGGGCTTCCGGCAACGCTTCCAAAATGGCTTTGATTGCCAAGGTCTTTGGGTAGAAGTCGAGGTCGAAAAAGATCTCGGCTTCAAACTAAAAAAAGACATCGAGGTTTACGGTGTCGATAAATTCATCCAGAATTGTAAGGATCGGGTCGTCAAGTTCTCAGAGATTCAAACCGAACAAAGCAAGCGTTTGGGTTACTTCATGGACTGGGATCACTCTTATTTCACCATGTCGGACGAGAACAATTACATGATTTGGCATTTTCTAAAGGTTTGTTGGGAAAAAAGCTGGATTTACAAGGGACACGACTCAGTTCCCTGGTGCCCTCGTTGCGAGACGGCTATCTCACAGCACGAAATGCTCACCGAAGATTACAAAGAGCTCACCCACAAATCAATTTACTTGGAGCTACCCATCGTGGGCCGTGACCGAGAGTTCCTCTTGGTCTGGACTACGACTCCTTGGACTATTCCGGCCAACATTGCTGTCGCCGTGGACGAAAAGCTAGACTATTCTCTGGTCGAAGGCTTGACCGGAGATCATTTTTGGCTTCTCAAAGATTTGGTTGAAGCCGTTTTTAAGGGAGAGTTTAAAAAAATTGTCAAAACAGTCAAAGGCAAGGAACTGGTTGGTCTTCATTACACCGGTCCTTTTGATAATATATCCTCCGTCAAAAAAGTGGCTGAGGCAAACCCCGATAAATTCCACGTCATCATACCCACCGACAATCTCATTATGCCTATCAGTAATACCGAGGGTACCGGTCTGATTCACACGGCCGTTAGCGCCGGTACGGAAGACTTCGCCTTAGGTCTGAAGCATGGTCTCCCCATGATCCCCATTATCGCCGATAATGCCGACTATCTTCCCGGCCTAGATTATCTCTCCGGTCAAAATGCCAAAAAACATCCCGAAATTATTCTTGATTTTCTGAAAGAAAAAGACCAAGCTGGAGAGAGCTGGGTTTTTAAGATTGAGAACTTCACCCATCGCTATCCTGCCTGTTGGCGCTGTAAGACCGAATTGGTTTGGAAAGTAGCTGATGAATGGTACATCGCCATGGACAAGGTTGATCCGGCAGACGCCGGGAAGAGAACCCTTCGCCAAAAAATGATTGAAGTGGCTAAGAAAATTACCTGGAAACCAAACTTTGGTCTGGATCGTGAGCTTGACTGGCTCAACAACATGCACGACTGGCTCATTAGTAAGAAAAATCGATACTGGGGTTTGGCTTTGCCTATCTGGGTTTGTGATAAGTGTGGTGAATTTATTGTGATTGGTAGTAAAGAGGAACTAAAAGAAAAAGCTGATTCCGGCTGGGACTCTTTCGAAGGTCACACCCCTCACAAGCCATTTATTGACGAAGTTAAAGTTGCTCACCAGTGTGGCGGTACTATGTCCAGAATTTTGGACGTTGGCAATCCTTGGCTGGATGCCGGTATTGTTTCTTTCTCCACACTAAGCTACACCTCGGACAAAAAATACTGGCAGGAATGGTTCCCGGCCGACTTCATTACCGAATCTTTTCCCGGTCAGTTCAAAAACTGGTTCTATTCACTTATTGCCATGAGTACCGTTCTCGAAGACACCAATCCTTTTCAATCCGTCCTCGGCTTTGCATCCATGCAAGGAGAAGACGGTCGCCCCATGCACAAATCCTGGGGAAATTCGATCGAATTTAACGAAGCAGCGGATAAGATCGGTGTCGATGTCATGCGTTGGGTCTTTACTCGCCACAATCCGGAAAGAAATCTTCTTTTTGGTTACAAACTGACTGCCGAAACCAAACGTCAGTTCCACATGCTTCTTTGGAACTCCTATCGCTTTTTCGCCAACTACGCCTCCTTGGAGAACTGGGAGTCAAAAATTGAGTTTGAAAAAGTTCCCACCAAACTCGATCTTTGGATCCTCCATCGACTCGATCAAGTTGCCCTTGAAGTATCTAATAATTTGGAAGGCTATGACTCCTTTTCCGCTTCGGCCCAAATTGAAAGTTTTGTCTCCGATCTATCCACTTGGTACATTCGTCGTTCTCGTGATCGGGTGGGTCCGAGTGCTCTGGATTCTGAGGATAAAGAGAACTGTTACCGCACTCTTCGAACGGTTTTCGATGTTTTGTCGCGTCTCTTGATGCCTTTTACCCCATTTTTAGCTGACCTGATTTACACCAACGTTACCGGTGAAGAATCGGTCAATTTGGCCGACTGGCCGGAGGTAAATACTCCCGAAGTCATCGATACGCAATTAATTGAAAACATGGTTTTGATTCGGAAAATATGTGAAATGGGACATGCCATCAGAAAAATAAGAAATATCGCTGTCAAGCAGCCCTTGGCCAAAGTCATTATTTCAGGACCAAAATCAGACATTACCGAAGATGCTGAACTGCTTCAATTAATTAAAGACGAGCTCAATGTGGAAGAAGTCAAATTTAAAGACGCCATCGAGCTGGTAGTAGATCTGGACGTAGAACTCACTCCCAAGCTAATTGGTAAAGGTAAAATTCGTGAGATTATTCGGTCTATTCAGGAGGCCAGGAAAGTGGCTGCTTGCCGAATGGATGAGTTTGTCTCCGTCGTTTTACCAGACTGGCCCATCGAGTATGAAAAAGAAATAAAGCAAAAAACTCTGGTAAAAAATATTGAAAAAGGTGAAAAAATAAAGATAATTAGGCTTTCCTAATGCGTCAAGGAAAAGGTCTTCTAATTTCTGCTTTGATCCTAATACAGGTTTTAAGTCTGGTTACTATTTGGAGTACTTTTCCGGAACTCTTTCTAACCCAGCTATTGTTTGTTATCGTCGGAGCCATCATCATCCTTTTGCTTTCAAAAGCCGATCTTCATTTATTTTTCAGCCTTTCAACCATTTTTTACATTGTCAGTCTGATTTTGTTGGTCATCACCATGATAGTCGGTCGAAACATCAGAGGTTCGGTTCGCTGGATTGACTTGGGTATTTTTAACCTTCAATCATCAGAAATTGTCAAACCTCTTCTAGCCATCTTTTACTCTGTTTATTTATCAAAACTAAAAAAAATTGGTTGGAAAGAAATCTTGATTTACCTCTTTTTGGCTTTAATTCCGGTTGCCTTGATTGCAGCCCAGCCAGATCTCGGATCAGCTCTCACTCTGATCTTTTTGCCGGTTGCTCTCTTGGCTTTTTCTGGGCAGTTTAAAAAATTACTCATTTTAGGAGTTATTTCCGCCTCAATTATTATTCCCTTAGAGTCAAAAATTCTAAAACCATATCAACGTCAAAGATTGGTAACTTTTATCAATCCGTATACGGATCCAAAAGGAGCCGGGTACAATGTCATCCAGGCCACCATTGCTGTCGGTTCGGGGAGGGTTCTAGGAAAAGGAGTCAAACTGGGAACTCAATCGCACTTAAATTTCTTGCCCGAGCGTCACACGGACTTTATTTTTGCCTCTTTTGTTGAAGAATTCGGCCTGGTGGGGGCCTTGGTCTTACTCATCTCTTACGGAATAATCTTTGGTTACTGCTTAAAACTGATCAAACACCTCAAAGACAGAGCTTTTACCCTTCTGTCTTTATCAGTTTTCCTATTGCTTCTTTTTCAGTTTGTCGTCAATATCGGCATGAACCTGGGAATTATGCCTGTCACAGGCATTACCTTACCCTTTTTTTCCTATGGTGGCAGCTCTCTTCTAAGTTTTGCGATTTTGATAGGTTGGCAGCTACGCCAGCTTGATTTAATTACTCCTTTTGAGATATAATTGCGCCCATGTCAGACAAAATCCTCTACGCCGTCATACAGCTTGGTGCCAAACAATATTTGATAAAAGAAGGCGACAAAATTGTGGCTGAAAAAATCGAACTTAAAGAAGGGGAGAATCTCACCGTCAAAGAGGTGCTTCTTGGTTACGATGGCGTCGAAACCATCATTGGTCAACCCTTTGTCAAAGATGCCTCGGTTGAGCTCATCAACGAAGGAGTCAAGAAAGGTGAAAAGATTCTCGTCGCCAAGTTCAAAGCCAAATCACGATACCGAAAAGTCATGGGCCATCGTCAGCTAGGCAGTCATTTCACCGTCAAGTCTATCAAACTCTCATAATATGCGTTTTTTACTTTTCGTCGGTGCCAGCAACACCCTGGCTGAGTCTGAGATAGAGACTCAAATTTCTGGAGCTATACCGCACCAGCCCAACGTCTTCCTCCTCGAATCAAAATCCGTCCTTCTTGTTACCGAACTGGTTTCTCGTCTGGGTTGTAGTATAAAACTGGCTCGAGAGCTTGCCGGAGTCTCCCCGGAGCTTCAATCTATCGCCGATCTCATTCAAGTCAAAAACTTTTCCCTCACCAGCTTAGACGATTTTAAGTCATCTTCTATCCTCAATCAGGAGATCAAAAATATCAGAGAAAAAGGTCGTTTTATTCTTCCTAAAGATCAGTTTGGCTTGTCTCCGATTTTGATTAAAAAACATCGGATAGATGAATTTTTTATAGACCAAAAAGCCGAAACGGTTTGGCAAACCGTCTGGGTTCATGATTTTGAACACTGGATAAAAAAGGATCGTCACCTACCTTTTGCCAACGCCAAAGCTGGAATCCTCCCACCTAAAATAGCGAGAAGCATGGTCAACTTGGTTCCCGTGGAGCCAAAGGGAAAACTGCTGCTTGATCCTTTTTGTGGCTCAGGCAGGGTTTTGGTCGAAGCTGCTGAGCTGGGATACACCATCGCCGGAACGGATATTATTCAGAAGCAAGTTGAGGAAACAAAGGCCAATTTGAGCTTTTTGGGCTTTGATGCTCAGGTGGAAGTTCTCGACGCCACCCATCTTTCCAATAAATTTCATGATGTAGACGCGATCGTGACCGAGCCGTTCTTAGGCAAACCCAATCTGCGTCCGGATCAAATCAAGTACTTAGTGCCAGGCCTCGAAAAATTATATCTAGGCTGTTTAAAGGACTGGCTCAGGGTCTTAAACCCGGGTGGGTATATCGTAATGGTTTTTCCCGTCTTTGATACCGGTAAACATATCTATAAGACAAGCAGTGTCATTGACGGGAAGTTGGAACTGAGTTACAATCTGCTCAAGCGTGATATTCTATATTCACGACCGAATGCCGAGGTTAGACGCGAAATCGTCATCCTCCAAAAAAAACACTAAATATACAATCTAAAATATGGCACACGTTAAATCAGGTGGAGCTACAAGACAACATTCTCAGCGAGCCGGCAAAAGACTCGGAGTCAAGCTATATGGCGGTCAGGCCATCAAAACAGGTCAGATTATCGTGAGACAGAGAGGTGCTCAGTTTCATGCCGGAGTGAACACTGAATTGGGTCGTGACTTTACCCTTTTTTCTTTAATTGAAGGTGTCGTTAAATATCGAAAGCTCGAAGGCATTAACTACGTCGACGTCATTTCAAAATAAATGGATAATCAAACGATTACCATTCTCTCCATCGATTACTTAGAACCGAATCCGCTTCAGCCTAGAGGTGTTATCACCCCCGAGTCTTTATCCGAGCTGGTTGACTCTATCAAGACTCACGGTATTATTCAGCCCTTGGTCATTGCCCATACTCCCGCCGGCTATCAAATTATTGCCGGGGAACGTCGCTGGCGCGCGGCGAAACTTGTCGGTCTAAAAGAGGTTCCCGTACGCATCATTGAAACTTCTCCTCAAGGAATGTTGGAGATGGCGATTGTCGAAAATGTCCAAAGAACCGATCTAAATCCTATCGACCGAGCCAACTCATTTGAGAGATTAATGAAAGAGTTTAATCTCGGCAACTCGGATATCAGCTTGAGAGTCGGCAAGAGTCCTGCCTTTGTGAGTAACACCTTGCGTCTCTTGGAACTTCCGGACGCTCTCAAAGATGGTCTCATTTCCGGAGTTATTTCCGAAGGCCACGCTAGGGCCTTAGCCGCCATTCCGGACACTCAAAGCATGATTGAAGCCTACAAGATGATTCTTCGTGAAGGAGGCTCCGTACGTCGTGCCGAGGAACTAGCTCGCAGGTTCAAAAAAACCATGAACCGTTCCAAACCCAGTGACGGTTTCAATACCAAAACAGTTAACGAATCAATCGATAGCATGGCCGAGGAAATCCAAAGATCCATCGGCGAGAACGCTCATGTCAAAATGCGCCGCTCCAGACTGGAAACTGCCATTCATATTGTCCTCAAAGGCAATCCGGAGGCAACCGAAAGACAGATTCAAAAGATTCACGACTCCTTAGTGCCATCAGAATCTGTCATTGCCGAGCCTGAAAGCACCTACTCTAGTCCCTACGAACCATTTGCGAGCCCTTTTGCTCCCATGACCCCGGTTTCTCCACCGCCAACCAAGGAAGAAGACCCCCACGACTACTAAACCGTCAAACGGCGATACAGACTAGCCTATAAATACACGGGTTGGCAGTTATGTGCTAAAATACATACCGTACTCTAATTTTGAAGCACGCGATTTAATCCCAAAAGGAGGTAGTTGAATGGACACTCACAGGTTACTTCAAATTCTTAGTGAATCAACATACCAGCTTCGTAAGGGAGCCGAAGTGGTCGAACATAAAGAAGGTAATGTCGACGTTACTGAACTGTACAGCTTACCACACGAGTCTGACATCAACGCCGGCGTAAAGGTCGATTGCCATTTCATAGTGATTGCGGTCGACAAACCGACTGCAAAGAAATACAAAGACGAAGTTCTGCAAATTCTCAATGATTGGCCTTCCGAGGCTTGGGGTCAGCCAACTCCCAAACTTGAAAACGGACCTTCTTACATCCACGTTGGGGGTGTTCTCGGAGATCAGGGAGCCGCTTTCCAGTTATTTGCTCTTGGTCAGGTTCTCGGTTTTTGGAAGGTCATTACACCTGCCACAATGGGCATTATCGGAAGCGATGCCGATGAATTAGCCGGAAATGGTTTTGTAATGATCGACGGCTTCAAGAAGTAGTCAATATCCTCTGACCAAAAGTCAGGGGATTTTTACCGGCTCCATGACCAGTCCTGCCGCCTCAGCCGGCCAGTAGCGAAAAAATACTCTTCCGACTATATTCCGGTAAGGCACCGGCCCCCAATCTCGGCTGTCGGAGGAATGATCACGATTATCTCCAAAGGCCATGACTTCTCCGCTCTGAACAGTATAACTTTCTCCTTCACTTAAAAACTGACCAGGCATCGTCACGTACTCGGAGGGAAGGTAAAACTCATCCAATTTCTGGTCATCGACATAGACAAATCCGTCCTTTACACTCACGGTCTGCCCCGGCGTCGCGATTATTCGTTTAATAAAGTCAAAACTTTCATTGATGGGTGCCTTAAAAACAATCACGTCACCATTCTTAGGTTGCCTCATCCGGTAAGTCACTTTGTCTGTCAGTAGATATTCTTTATCCTTGAAGGTGGGGAACATGGAGCTTCCTTTTACTTGGTGTGGCTGCATCAAAAAGAGATAGACGACTACGAAGACCGAAGCCGAGATAACAAACGACTCAACAAATTCGTAGACGATATGAACCAACTTTCGAAAGAAAGGCATCTCTTCAGTGTAGCCTGCCTGATATAATTATTCAAGTTAATTTAGGTCGCGTAGCGCAGCTGGTTAGCGCACCGCATTCACATTGCGGGGGTCACTGGTTCGAATCCAGTCGCGACCACCAAACACCAAAATTACCTCCGTTTCATCATTTGTCTACTTCCAAAATACAGCAGAACGGTCAGAAGAGACAGCGTCCACCATTTTAAATCCTCATTTTTGTTTTGTGTCTCACCCAGTACTGCTGGAGATGGAGTCGAGAGTGGAGCTACCGAAGCTGTTGCTTCGGTAGTTTCCCCCAAAACTTCTTGAGAGAAGCTCTTAACCACCTCAGCCAGACTATTTTCGAACGAAACAGTCGGCTTCACACCTTTGGTGGTAAAACTCTTTTCGCTACCGACCACTTCCGGAGAACCATGCGAAACTGCTCGATAATAATAAGTAGTTCCGGCCGTCAGCCCTGTGATCGTGACCGCATGCGAAGTCACTTTGGGTGAATCATCTTTTTCTACGGTGGAGTGGGCATAGCCATAGTTTGGCGCGTCGCCTAAGGTGGGGTGTGAGATCGTCTCGTAAATCACCCTACTGGTACTGGGATGATCGGTATTCCAAACAATAGTGACTCCGGTTTCACTCGGAGCATTAACTGCTTCGCTTGAAATCAGTGGAGGTGTATCGATCGAAATGTTAACGGTCGCCGTGTTACCATCGACATATCCATCGTTGATTTTAAAGGTAAAAGCATCAGTGCCATGGTAGCCAGTATTTGGGGTATAAGTTAGGCGTTTGTTAGAAATAGCTCCTAAAGTCCCATGACTAACGCCGGAAACAATTGAATATACAAGTGAGTCTCCATCGACGTCAGATCCGGTGAGATCAATGGCAACAGAATTATCTTGGCTGGTCGAGGCAGAAACATCACTAGCCACCGGCGCGTCGTTGATCGGATTGACGGTGACAGAAACAGTGGCCACCCCCAATAGATTGAAAATAATAGGACTGGATGAACTGGAATCTTTGACTTCGAATGTAAACGAGTCGGTGCCGTGGTAGTTAGCGGTCGGGGTATAAGTCGCCTGATCTCCGACTAAGGAAACTGTTCCGTGAGACGGAGTCGACAAGATGGCATAAGTTAAAGTATTTACCGGTAAATCTGAGTCGCTTGCTACCAGCGTAATTATTTTGGACGTATCTTCGTTGGTTGAGGCACTACCTTCTTGAGCCACCGGAGTGACATTAACTTCATTCACGGTAATCATTATCTCTTCAGAATCGGTACTGATACCGTCAGTCACCTTAATTGTTAAAGTGTAGGCTCCCGGACCTTGAGCCTCCGTCGGAGTAAAGGTAAAGACTCCTGTTGTCGAGTTTATGGTTGCTCCCGCGGGAGCGCCCTCCAGGCTGTAGATTAGGCCGGTACTGTCCGGATCGGTGGCGTTGACTGTAAAAGTAAGGGTTGTCAATTCATTTATCGTTTTGTTTCCGACCGTTTCCAGTGCCGGCGCATCATTAATCGAAGTAATTGTCGCCGAAACCGTCGCGATTAAACTATCAACTGCGCCATCGTTTACTTTGTAAGTGAAAGAGTCAGTCCCCTGGTAGTCTGCGGAAGGGGTATAGGAAATTTGATTTCCCGAAATGGCTCCCAAATTCCCATGACTGACACCGGAAACGATTGCGTAAGTGAGTGAGTCTCCATCAATATCGGATCCAGACAGATCGATGTCGATTAAAGTATCTTCATTGGTCGTGATTGAGTCGTCAGCCGCCGTCGGAGCGTCGTTAACGGGATTAACTGTAATGGTAACGTTCGCGGTGTTAGTCAAACTACCATCTGTCACGGTGTAGCTATAACCAGCTGGACCAAAATAGTTTAATGAAGGCGTAAAAATAATATTATTAGCAGAAATCAAAACGGATCCATGCGAGGGGTTGGCTACACTTACTATTACCAGATCATCGTGCGCATTGTCCGGATCGCTGTCGTTGGCCAACAGTTCGGTAGCGCTCATAGTTAAATCGGAATCTTCATTGGTGACAAACTTATCCTCCTGGGGAGTTGGGGAATTATTCATTTCCTTGACGGTTATCGTTATTGTTTCTTCATCGGTGAACACCCCGTCCGATACGGTAAAAGTGAGGTTGTAAGTAACACCGCCTTGTGCTTCATCCGGAGTGAAGGTCAGAGTTTTACTAACATCATCAAAGCTGGCGTTGGCTGGTAAATTGGAGGTTGTAAACTGCAGGGTTTGGCCATCAATATCACTCGCCTCGACGCTAAAATTTAAAGTGGCAAATTCGTCAATATTTTTATTGCCAATAGTCGTAAGAATAGGCGAGTTGTTAGTGGGAGAAACGGTCATCGAGGCACCGCCAACGAGATATTTATCTACCTGACCGGAGCTTATTAAGTTTCCCGGAACCGTTTTCCACACTCCTTCGCTTTCTACGCTCCCCACATACAGTTTGTAGCTACCCAGTCCGGATTCTTTCACCTTTACGGACAGATCATTGTCATTATAGCCAGGCAAAATAAAGAGCTTAAACTCCGGATAATATAATCCCAGCTGATCATTACAATTAGTAAGAAGAAGATTGCAGACTTCGAGGGTTCCGGGGGAGCGCAGAATGGCGACAAATGATTTTTTTCGGCTATCGGTCTCAGAGGAAGTAGCAAAATTCGTATCTAGACCCAGTTTTGTAAAAATCTTTTGGATATTATTTTTGCTTGCAACCAAGTCACCATGCCAGCCGGTGATTTTTTCTCCGGCTCCAAACACTCCAACGGCACTTTCTTTCGTTACTGTGCCATCACCGACAGCTTTCCCAAACGGATCTCCCTCTGCCGGCCTGCCATCTTCCCATTTCCCCTCCGCACTATCAGACTCACTTCTAGGAACAACATTGATATTATTTTTGGTAGAGGTGACATCTTCGCTCCAAAATGGAGTTAGTTTATCTCCCAGCGTCCCAATATCCTGATTCAGTGTTTTTAAATAGCTATTTTTCTGGACCATCGTTTCAATTTCCACCGAAGATCCACCGGAAATCAAAAAGGAGGAAGTGGGGAACAAGTCGATGATCGAAGGAGATACTCTTCTGATCGCCGCCACTTTTGATTCGTCCGACAGTCTATTGACCTCGGTGGCAATCTCCAACAAAACATTTTGCCACCAGACCCCATCCCAAATTTTGGCACCCTCCCATAAACCATACATGTCGATCAATCCCAGATGTGGAGAGCCGGCAGTCAAAATCTTGTCTACTTTTTCAACGCCATATTTTTGAGCGTAAGCCCGTGCCACCAAGCCACCCATGCTATGACCAACGAGGTCTACTTTATCAGCCAAATTCTTACTATTGATAAATGTGTTCAAATCATCCGCCAGGTTTGTCAGTGGCTTCCGCCAATCGTAAGGGAAGACAAACAAGTCTGTCCCCTCCACAAAACCGGCGTTTTTAAATGACTGCACAATGCCATCATAATTTTTTACAAACGAAGGAATCGCCCAGTTACTTCCCTCCGTCCCCGCCAATATCGCGCCAATATCCCAACTCCCCCCATACCCCGGCAAAACCACCACAGGAATTCTTAAGGGTAAAGTATCTTTGATGTAGAGATAATCAACGTTTATCGATGCCCAGTTTTGTGCTGTATTTGTTTTTTGAGGGTTACCCATCCAAATATTAGAAATCCTTCTGGAGCTATCCTTTGTATCAAAAGTCAAATTATTGACAGTGATCACAAAGTGACCATTCGATTCGTCAACTCTTAGAGTATTCCAATTAGTTGAGGTAATAGAGGATAATATAACTGGCGTACCATTTGTACAATCTGGAAGATTTGTAGTACACAGCGTGGTTATAATGGCGGCGGTTGTGGGAGAAGTTACCCATACTGCAAATATATAATCCTTTGGTGCAAGGTCAGACGGCGTACCATTAGTTGCAAGTGAATCTGAAAAAATAAGACCATTTCCATATGTAAGATTTCCAGAAAACCTAAATTTTATTTCAATAGAGTAATTAGAATCTGGAATTTGGACATTCTTCATATAAAGATATGGAAAGTAGTTTCCATTAAGAGACGAGAGTCTAACGTTCTCATTGTTAACACCCTCGATCACCCCATTTGGGTTTGGATTAGGTTGCCAATGAACCAAATCAACACTTTGATCATTAAATTCTTCTAGAAAAACGTCACCGTCAGCCAGAATCAAACTGGGAGAGAAAAATGATACAACAAACACCACAACCAACAACAAACGAAAGGGGGCAGGTACTTTCATTGTTAAACAATATTATTAATGCTATCCTCACATAAAGTGATTCAAAAACATATAGCAATAATAATTGTAACTTTTAATTCCGAAAAGTATATATCTAATTGCTTACGTTCAATAATTCATATCAACAATCTCCCAAATTCATACAATCGTAGGATTATAGTAATTGATAATAATTCTCAAGACAAAACCGTAGATAAAATCAAAGATGTAATCGCTAAGAATCAGAATATACAACTTGTGTGTAATAGCAAGAATTTGGGCTTTGCTAAGGCGGTAAATTTGGGAATAAAAATTGCCACAAAGTCAGATTACTTTTTATTACTCAATCCAGACACCATCATGGGGCCAGATTCATTAATTAATTTAATTCGTTGTATTCAAAAAAATAGGGCGGGAATTGCTGGAGGAAGTACGTTAAATAAGGCTGGGCACCAAAACGGTAGTTATTTTAGATTTCCAAACATATGGGTTGGACTTTTCGACCTTACCAATTTAAGGAAACTTTTGTATTCAGATCATTGGCACAATTATTTTTATTATTTAGATAACGATTTTTCAAAACTATCAGATTTTCCTGTCGATGTTGTTACCGGTGGATATATGTTGATAACCAATAAAACAGTTCAAAAAATAGGTAAAATTGATGACAGGTATTTTATGTATCTTGAAGACGTTGATTATTGTTTACGAGCAAAAAAAGCAGGAATCAAGATTTATCACTCAAATCAGTCAAAAATAGTTCACTTCGCAGGGAGAAGCAGTGAAAACAAAGATAGAATTAGACACTTGTCGTGGTTGTGGTCAAGGAAACTATATTATATAAAAAACTTCAACATCCTTGAAAACTTAATAATCCAACCTATATTTTTAATAGATGATTTGTATATATTAGTGAAGTTGTTTTTAGACAGATGAAAAAGGTATTTATTGTTCGGGGGGGGTTTTTGAACCCGTTTGAGATGCAAAATTACTATCCTCTGGCGGAAAAATTTGATATTACAGCGGTTTCTTCAAAATTTCCGATATCGGACAAGATTGATATTCCCCTGATCAAACTTTGGTCGCCAACCGATCTCCCCAACCTTCCTCTTAAATATCCGCTACTGAATCGTCTTTTTACCGACGCCCACAGACTTTTTGGTCTGGAGAAAGTTATCCGGGGAGCCGATATCGTTCATGTCGCCGAGACTTACTATGGCTATACTCACCAAGCTGTTGTAGCCAAGAGGATGGGACTGGTCAAGAATATCGTATCTACAGTTTGGGAAGTCATTCCTCACAATAACGAAGGTATCAGAGGCCGAAAAAAATATAAAAAACTGGCCAGGGAAAACATTGATCACTTCATCGTCGTTACTGATCTGGCAAAAAGGGCTTTAATTAAAGAAGGAGTTTCGGAAAAGAAAATCACCGTCATCCCCATGGGAGTCGATCTTGCAAAATTCAAACCGGCAACAGTCACCAAGAAGAAAAAAGTCATAAACATTCTTTGTGTCGCCCGCTTGGTTCCTGAAAAGGGAATCGAGGACTTGATGCAAGCCTTTAAAAAAATTAGGGAGAAAAATAATCACGTTCACTTAACTTTTATTGGGGACGGTCCGCTAAAGCACGATCTTACCGGCTACAAAAACGTTTCCGTCAGACAAGTTACCTACAGTCGCATGGTCAAGGAGTACCAAGGCGCCGATATTTTCTGTCTTCCCAGCCGTACCACCAAGACCTGGCAAGAACAATTTGGCATGAGTTTGGTGGAGGCCATGGCCAGCGGACTTCCGATTGTGGCAACCGATACCGGCGCCATTCCCGAGGTTTGCGGTGACCATGCTCTTTACGCCAAGCCAGCCGATCCGGAAAGTCTAAAAACAAACCTCGAGCAACTCATTTATAATCTAGATCTGAGACAGGAAATGTCTGGCCTAGCCAGGGAAAGAGCCGAGGAGCGGTTCGACCAACTAAAAATCGCTAAACAAATCCAAACGGTCTACCAAAAAGTATGTCGATCAAAATAAACTTAATCAAAAATACCGGCTACAATCTTGGTGGTTATTTCTATCTCCTCCTCGCCAGTTTCTTTTCTATCTCCATTCTTCTAAACAATCTAGGCCGTGATGTCTTTGGAGTTTATATTTTTCTGATCTCCTTTATCCCACTCGCGGCTGTTTTTGATTTTGGCATTTCTAACGCGGTGATCAGAAAACTTTCTCTACCAAACCTAGATAGAGAGGAACGGGTCAAAACCTGGAAGACCTCCTATGCTCTTTTTGTCGCCTTGGCTCTAATTCTTTCCGTGGTCGTCATCTGCCTCCTCCTCTATCTATCCCAAACTCTGCCCATCTTTGCCCACCTAGACAAAAACATTCTCAATTGGTCAGTTTTACTAATAGCTCTAATTGTCTTGGTCAATCACTTGGATAATCATTTTTTAAACCTTGCCCAGGCAGAACAAAGATTCGATATCTTTAATACCAAAACTCTTTTAGTCGGCTCGGCCAACACCATCATTTCTGCGTTTATATCCGGTATTTATCCGAACATTGCTTTTCTTTTTGGCTCTCAGCTAATCTTTCATCTGCTGACACTAACTTTTATGATCAGATATTCCCGGAAATCCTTTTCAGGTAGGGACTTTGCACCAGCCTATGACAAACAAACAGGCAAAGAGCTTTTCTCTTTTGGCATCAAAAACTTTGTCGGGACACTAGCTGGACAGATTGAAAATCAGTTCAGTAACTTAATTTTGGGTGCTATGGTGTCCGCCGGCGCCATCACCTCTTTTAGTATTCCCCAAAGTATTGTCGCCAAGGGTGCTGGAGTTGTTTCCCAGCTGGCGCAGGTCTTTTTTCCTTTTAGTGCTTCACTCCTGGCTAAAGACAGGATAAAAAAACTAAAAACTTTAGTTCTGGGAATTGAGAGTCTTGTTTTAATTGGTGGAGTGTCCGCCATTCTTCTTACCTTCACCATAGGGCAACAATTTCTTCTTTGGTGGTTAAAAGATCCGGTCGTAGTTCAAACTGCTTTCCCGGTCTTAAAAATCCTTAGTTTTTATTTCCTTTTAGCCTCTCTTACTCCCATCCCCACCGCACTCCTTCAAGGTCTTAACAAACCCCAAGTCCCTTCGTTCTTCGCTGTCCTCACAGTCGTTCTTGAAATTATATTTGCCTTAATCCTGGTTCCGACTTTTGGCACCATCGGCGTCGCCTATTCTTTTTTACTAAGCACCATTATTACCATTCCACCGTTTCTCGTTTACACTTCATACTCATTGACCAGAAAAATAAATGAGTATCAATAGTTACTTCGTCAATGGCAAAAGGTTCGGTTGGGGACCGGGATCGGCATCTTTAAATCCGGAGAAAGCCCATCTTCTCAAAAATTACAGTCAGAGTAAGTGCCTAGATATTGGTTTTGGAAGCGGCATCTATACCGAGTACCTGCGGAACTTAGGACACGAAGTGGTCGGGATTGATAATGAAAAGAGGTTTGTCCAATTAGCCACCAAAAAATATCCTGAAATCGAGTTTGTTGCTGGCAACGCCCTCAAACTGCCGTTCAAAAAAAGACAGTTCGACACGGCCATTGCCTTTGATATCCTGGAGCATGTTGACGACGAGGCGGCTCTGGAGGAGCTATTCAGGGTAGCCAAGCGCGTTATCTTTTCGGTACCCCTCAAAAATGAAAAGGTCTTACTTCGTTACGGCCTGTCCCACGCCCATTATTTAGATCGGACTCACCGGCGAGCTTATAGTCTGAAAGTAATCAGACAGTTGATTAATAAAAAAAAGTCCAAAACTATTTATCTCGAAAAATCCCTACCCCTAAGCATTTCTGGACTTCTGATTGAGCAATTATCGGGGAAAAACCTCTTTCTAGAATATCTTCTAAAAATCATTCTGAAGCCCTTTTTGCCTGAACCGCCCATCTTCTCAACCATCTTTGGCGTAATTGAGAGATAATCAGTCTATGAAAATTGCCGTTTACTACGATGTACCCTTTGGTGGTGCCCACGTGGCCATGGAGGAAATTATTCTGAGGCTCCAAAAAAAACACCAAGTAGAGATTTTTCACAATCAAAACAGTTCTTTTTCCGACTTTCCGTTCAGAAGACTCTGGTTGGACTTGGAGTCGATCCTTTTTCAGCGTGGCAAACAGTATCTGCAAGCCAAAAAGATAGATGCCAAAAGGTTTGATGTGGTCATTGTGTCTCACGATCGACATTTTCAGGCGCCTTGGGTGCTGAGGTTTCTAAAAACGCCCACTGTTTTACTCTGTCAAGAGCCTACTAGAGCTTATTTCGAAGAATTCTTAAGGGTTGATCAAAAACTACCCGTTCTTAATCGACTATACGAGTTATTTAATCGCCAAATTCGAAAAGGTATAGAAATAAAAAATGCCGGCTTTGCTAACAAGATCATCTCGAATTCGGTTTATTCTTCCGAATCTATTTTTCGAGCCTACGGGGTAAAATCTACACCCATTCTCCTCGGTTACAATCCTCAGGACTTCTTCCCTGAAAAAACTAGAAGGAAAAATCAAATCGTTGTGGTTGGAAATAACGAACCCCAAAAAGCCCTTCCCTTCGCCATAGACTGTGTCGCCATGATAAACAAGTCGGAGAGGCCCAGTTTGGTGATTGTTTCTCCCAGATCAAGAGATTGCCGTCAGCTAGTTCTTCGGGCCAAGAAAGCAGGCGTCGTCCTTAGCCTCCATCAAGAAATCACCACCCCCCGACTTAGACATCTTTACAACCAATCCAAGCTTTGTATAGCGGTAGCTCACCTTGAGCCCTTTGGCTTGTCGGTAATAGAATCTTTGGCTTGTGAAACTCCAATAGTGGCCATAAACGAAGCCGGTTACAGAGAAACGGTTGTTGACGGTAAATCTGGAATCTTGGTAGAGAGAAATGCCATAAAAGCCTCTGCCGCCATTCAAAATCTTCTTGTGGATGATAGGAAGAGACTCCAAATGGGAAAATATGGACTTAAAGATGTCAAAAAAAGGTTTTCCTGGGACACTACCGTAGAAAAAATAGAACAAATTTTTTATGAAATTACCTAAAATCGGAGCCGTTGTTGTCAATTACAACAATCCATCTGACACTCGAGAAACCCTCAAATCTTTACTGAGGTTTTCGACGAATCAAGAGGGCTTTGGATTAGCCATCTACTTGGTAAATAATGGCTGTACCGATCCCGAGTCATCGAGGCTCGTCGAGCAGTTCCCCCACGTGGTTCAAATAGTGTCCAATACTAATCTAGGTTTCGCCGGGGGAAATAATCTGGGGCTTAAAAAGGCCCTAAAAGATGGCTGTTCACATGTTCTTTTTATCAACAACGACGCTACCATTATTTCTGACGATTTTTTTGAGAAGATGCTTCTGTCAGGCTTTAGTATCACCTCCCCATTGATTGAGTACACTCAAAACGGAAAAACAGTTCATGATTTCGGTGGTAAAATCGACTATCTTTTTGGGCGCAACACCCACCTCTTATCTCCCGGAAAAGCGGATTATTATTCCGGAGCCTGTTTGTTTACCAAGTCTGAGGTCTTTAAGAAAATTAGAGGTTTTGATGAGGCATTTTTTCTTTACTACGAAGATGTTGATTTCTGCTTGAAAGCCAAAGAAGCGGGGTTTGCTATCGGACTGCTGGCTAGCGTCAAGATATCCCACCGTCTCTCTTCCAGCACCAACAAACTCGGTGCTAAAAAAATTAAGATCCTGGCAAGGAGCCATCTCCTTTTTTGTCGTCGTTATTTACCAGTATTCAGTTTTCCATTTTATTCGCTTTTCAATCTTTATTTAAATTCTAAAAGAATTCCTGAGTTTTTGAAAGCTAAAAAAACAGAACTTAACCAATCACTCTATCCGACCTTAAATTGGCTTTTCTGTATCTTCCTAAAAATTCCACAGTTCCACCTAATAGGGGATAGTCATGTTTGGAACTACGAACTTACCCATCCATTTATTATTCATCACCTAGGAGCGGCCACCGCCTTTAATTTGGGAAGTCAAAACTCTCTCACGGGTTCGTATCAAAAGCTACAAATTACTTTAAATAAAATAAACAAACGAAGTTCGGTGATTATTTTTGAACTTGGCGAAATAGATTGTCGGTTACATATCTACCATCAGTATCGAAAAAAAAACCGGACAAAATCAATCAAGCAAATAATAGACAAAACCGTCTCAAACTACTTAAAGGTAGTAGGGGAGACAGAAGGTAAGGGTTTTAAAGTAGCCATTCTAAGTCCGACCCCAACAGGTATAGAACAAAACATCTACCAAAAAGAATTTTTTGCGAACCTCAAAAAGCGAGATCAGATCACTCTCCAGTTCCATCGGGTTTTGAGAGAAAAAGCAGAAAAAAGAGGAATAATTTATCTTGATTTGTACTCCCTTGTTGCCTCAAAAAACGGAGGAATTAAGAAAAAATTTAGACAAGACGAGGTTCATTTGAATTCCGCAGTAATACCTCTTACTCTCCGGCTACTTAAGGCGAAACAACTGTATCAACTATAATAATCTGGAATGAAAACTTCTGATCGCATCACCAAACTGGATGGTCTTCGTGGTGTACTGTCTATTATCGTCGCTCTGAATCATTCTTTTTTGATAGTAGCCATTCCGAGTTTTGCCAATGTCTGGGGGGAAAATTACCTAGTTTTTTATAATCTACAAGCGAAAATTCAACAACTATTCATGCTCATCGGTAACGGGGGAGTCGCCGTCACCATGTTTTTTATTATCTCCGGTCTGGTTCTTGGTCAGTCTCTCAGCCGGACAGAAATGTCTTTTAAGGGTCTGACCAGCTTTTATGTCAAGCGTTTTCTAAGACTCTATTCGGTCTATTTTTTGGTAATCATTCTTACCGCTGTTTACATGAGACTTGGCTTTGTCTATCAGATTTTTCCTTACGCTTCTACCTGGTACCACTGGTGGATGAACTTTCAGATGACCCTCAAAGAATTTTTCTACAACCTCTTTTTTATCCATACTTATTTAGGTGGCGTCACTTGGACACTCCGAGTTATCCTGATCGCCTCCTTAATTTTACCGTTGTTTTACACCCTTACCAAAAGAACCGGCTGGCTTGTAGATCTCCTGATTACCACCGTCTTAATCGTAGCCAGTTTTACCATACTCAACATCGAAGGTTTCCGCGACCTGCGTTACCTGTATATGTTTTTCCTCGGTCTCATCCTCCCAAAATTTATTAAGTTCTTTTCCGATCTTCCGAGGTGGCTAATTTCTTTATCTCTTCCTTTTTTGGTGATCTTACTGTTTATTATTCGTTATGCTACGGATGAGTATTTTGGTGGCGTGATCGAAAGCTTGATTTCTTGGTTGATTATTGGGACTCTAGTCTATAGTGAAAAAACAAAAATCTTTGATTTTTTAAGCCGAAAAAGCTTCCTCTTTTTTGGAAAAATTTCCTACAGTCTTTATCTCATTCACTTTTTCATTCTGTACCTTCTGGCTAGGATAATGTTCCAACTTTTGCCGAACCTACCTTACCTCGACAACTACTTGATTATTCACCTCACCCTTCTCTTCATATCTCTAGCTATCGCTACTCTCGTTTCAACCATAGTTCACCGTTTTGTGGAGGGGCCATCTCTCGCCTTGTCCAAGGCCGTTAGTGATCGTATCTCTAAGTCGTGACCATTACTGCGGCCATCATCACCAATAAGTTATCCCTTAACCCACTACTGCTAAACTCGCTTTCCTTTGCCAACGAAATTATCATTATCACCGACTCCCCTCCACGTCATCTCGAGCATCGCCAAGGGATCTCACTCCATCCGCTGAAAAAAGTCAAAATCTTTTACCACCCTCTAAATCACGACTTTTCGGCCCAAAGAAACTTCGCTCTACAAAAAGCCAAATCTGACTGGGTTCTTTTTGTCGACGACGACGAATATGTCGGTACCGAACTGGCCCGAGAGATAATCGAAACTATAAAAACTTCGGACTTTAATGGCTATCTCATAAAACGCCTGGATGTCGTTTATCACACTCCCTTTCTTCACGGCGAAACCGGCAACCTTAAAATTTTAAGATTAGGGAGACGCATTTCAGGAAAATTTGTCAGGCCAGTGCATGAAGTTTGGCAAATCAAGGGTATGGTGGGGGAGCTCCGGTCTCCTCTTTATCATATTAAAGATCATTTTGTTTCAGAGTTTATTTCTCGAATGGATCTATACGGCCATATTGACTCAAAAATTCTTTCTACCGAAGGCAAACCCTTTTCCTGGTTTCGTCTACTTATCTATCCCCTAGCCAAGTTTAAATTAAATTATATTTTTAGAGCCGGTTTTCTGGACGGAACTGCGGGATTATTTCTCGCCTACTTGATGGCGGTTCAGTCGTTAACAGTCCGTGTCTTTCAATGGCAAAACCAAAAATAGATAACCGTCATTGCGAGGAGCGTAGCGACGTGGCAATCTCACTCCACCTCCTCCTCATTCCGATAATTTTATTAGCTATTTTAAACTTTCTTCTCGTCTTTACTCCCGAGATGGGCTTTGATGCCCTCTGGTATCACCTGACCCTACCCAAACTTTGGCTTCTAAAGCACCAGTGGTATTTCCCCGGTGGTTTGTTATATTACTCCGTCATGCCCCGTCTGGCCGAAACCATATTTATTCCTCTTATCCAGTTTACCGGCACCATCGGTCCGAAGTTAATTCAGTACCTAGCCGGATTAGGAACCGGTATGGTTATTTGGAAAATTCTTTCCAATCTAAAACAAACGAAAATCATGAAAGCCGTCGGCGTCTCACTTTTTTACTGCACCTGGTTAGTCAGCTGGCAATCGGGGAGTGCTTATGTGGATCTGATCAGAACTTTCTTTGAAGCGGTTGCCCTTCTCTATCTGTTAAGAGGTTCATGGAAACTGGGAGGTGTCTTTCTAGGATTTGCCATCGGAACCAAGTGGCTGTCTCTCGGGTCACTCGCCATATTTTCACTCGTTTTTGGTTCATCAATTATTTTCCCGGCTCTGTTAGTATCTCTACCTTGGTTTGTCATTGCCTACTTCTACACTGGCAACCCTCTTTATCCGATATTTAGCGGTGTTATCACCAACTCTTTTGCCACCCTAGGAACCGCGCTAAAACAAGTTATACTCACACCTTTTTATCTGACCAAACCCTTTGATGATTTTCTCTCGCCTCTCGTAGGAGTTATGTTTATTTTTTCTCTTCTTTCTCTCCGGTCCAAAGAAGGGAAACTCAGGCAAATCGCGATGGTCGCCGTGTTGGGATCTTTATTTTCGCTAGTACTTGACCCTCCTTCGAGCCGTTTTGTGTTGCCTTTTTTGCCCGCACTAGCCATAGCCTCAGTAATGTTTATCGGCACCATAGAAAAGCAGTGGCTAAAAACAATCTTTATCCACAGCGTTATCCTTTCCGGATTTTTTATCCTTTCTCTACGACTGGTGGCTATGAACAAATATCTCCCCCTACTAACCGGCAGAATGGATCAGAAAACTTTTTTGACCAACTATTACCCCAGATTGCCGGGAACTTTTCTGGACACTGATGACTTTGTCCGAGATCTCCCAACCGGAAGCAAGATACTGGTAGACAAGCTTCACAACCTTTATTACTTTCCCCGCGACTTTGATCATACTTCCTGGGTCAACGACAGATCCGGCTATGATTATTTAGTTACAATAGGGGAGGACCCCATCGCTTTCCAAGGAGAGCTGATTCATACCAATTCCTTGGATATCCAAGTTTTTAAACTAAAGTGACCTATTATTTATTAATATTCTCCATTCTAATTTGGTCTTTCGGCCAGCTATTAAATTTCCAAGTCACCAGCCTGCCTTTCACCTTTTACCCTTTGGACATTATCTGTACATTACTCACCCTCTCCTTGCTTTTTTCCGCCAAAAATCGCCTCGCAATCATTCGTGATCCCTTGTTCAGGCCTTTGGCGCTCTTTCTATTAGTCGTCTTTATTTCTCTATTTATAAATTTTAAGTCAGCTCTGGCCGGTGGACTTAGTTATCCAATTTTTTACCTTGTCCGGCTCATTATCTATCCTTCGGTCTACTTCGCGACTAAAATATCTGCAAACAAAAAAATTTTGCCTTATCTTCTTATATCCTTACTGGTATTTGCTTCCATTGGTTTGCTTCAGTATTTATTTTTCCCGGACATGCGCTACTTAAAACTACTCGGATTTGATGATCACTACTACCGCCTCATCGGGTCATTCTATGATCCCAATTTTTCCGGTGCCATCTTCGCCGGAGCGAGTCTTTTGTTTTTGGCACTAGGGCAGTGGCTTATGGCTCTTCCGTTGGTTTTGCTACTGACCATGACTTTTTCACGAGCCTCTTACCTAGTTTTTGTCTTAGGATTAATTTACTTGGTCTTTACTCAGAAACGGTGGACGCTCTTCATCTTCATCTTGTTTTTGACAGGTTTTATCATTTTGGTGCCCAAACCATTTGGCGAAGGCGTCAATCTTTTTAGAACCTTCTCTGTCTTTTCCAGGATCGACAGTTGGCAGGCCGGCACATCTCTCTTTATCCAAAGACCATTGTTTGGCTGGGGTTACAATACTCTCCGTCTGTTTAGTGGCGAGAGATTTCAAATCGACAACAGTTATCTTTATTTTGCCGCCACTACCGGAATCGTTGGATTACTCGCTTTCTTCAATTTATTAAAGAAAATTTTCTCTTATGTCAAACCCCTTGCTCTGAGACTGTTTATCCTCGCCATTCTTACTCACAGTCTTTTTAACAATAGCTTGTTATATATCTGGATTTACTTTTCTTTTTGGCTGGTACTCGGACTACCCCTTAAGGTGTATAAAGAATCTTGATTATCTTCTCTGCCATATTCCCAGCTTTATCCGAGGCTACGATCTTAATCTCGTTATCTCCATCAGCCAGTTGAAATCGATGGGTAAAATTACCATCCTTACCAACAACCACAAACGAACTGTTGATGATTACTTGTGAATCAGGCTTATTCACCTCTCCACTGATATCAATTACCCGATTATTTTTGCCGAAAAACTCCGAGCCATCTCTAGGCGAGACAATTGATAAACCTATTTCCTTATTATCCAAAGTCACCATCTTTACCTCTGAGGTACTGGTATTTCCGGCCAAGTCCGTTGCTCGAAGATAAACTCTGTTCGACCCGCTAGCTAAAGTTCCAACCATCGAAAACGAACCATCGCCACCGGCCTCTGAAGCTGTCGAAACACTATCGTTTATTAGCAAATCAAGAGAAGCACCGGCCTCGGTATAACCTTCCACCAGTAAAGACGAACTGTTCGTCGCTTCCGGTAAAGCAGACAGAACTGGTGACTGTGGTGGAATAACATCCTTGTCTTGATTTTGTTTCATTTCTCCTTTTCCGGCAATGATGTTAACGAAAAAAGGAATTCCCCACTTGAACATCACCAAGACGAAAATAATCGAAAGAAATATATAGAATCTGGATCTGTTTTTTTCTCTGCTGGTTCTATATCTTCCCGCCATGCCTCTATTCTATTACAAATCACTTCGTCATTGCGACCTGCAAGTGCCACCTGCAAGGCCTGGCCTTGCAGGTAATCGGGAATCTATATAAATAATTCCACGAATAGATTAAAATCACCACATCGCGGGTGTAGTTCACTGGTAGAATATCTCCTTCCCAAGGAGAGGAAGAGGGTCCGATTCCCTTCACCCGCTCCAGAAAATGACATAAAATAACAATACATGAAACTTATTTCACTAAACGTAGCGCTATTTGAAGCTAATAACTCAAATTTGACTGAATTTCTAAAGCAACAGAAACCAGATATTATTTGTTTGCAAGAAGTCGTAAGGGAAATAGAAGAATCGGTTGCGCCCGAGTACATTACGAAAGGGCCAGTAGATAAAGCGACTACTGACCTAAAACACAGTTTTTATGGCCCAAACTCGGTAATGCATAATTTTGATATGGAAGGATTCCACGGACTGGAAAACTTTCATTTCGATTTAGGCGGACTAGCAGAAATGGGTAATTATACAAAATCGAGATATGAGGTTGTTAAAGGTCAAAATATATTTTTAGAAAACCACTTTACATACACCACAGACCGCTCTAATTGGCCCGAAGAAGATTACAGAGCGGTTTTGGTAACAGATTTAATTATCGACAAAAAACCATTAAGAATTCTTAACTATCACGGTATTTGGACTAGGGGTAAACTTGGAAATGAAAAAGCTCTTGCCGCTTGTAAGAAAATAAACGCGTTAGCATTAGAAGCTAAAGGAGAAGTGATAATATGTGGAGATTTTAATTTGTTCCCCGACACTCCTTCCATGAAGTTATTCGAGACTAGTTTTGTTAGCCTGGTCGACCAGTTCAAAATTAAAACCACTCGGCCAAATACAAACGAGTTAAGTAATTTAGACAGGAATGTTGTTGATTATATTTTTGTCAGTCATAGAATAAAAGTAAATAACTTCGAGGTTATCCAATCAGATGTGTCAGATCATTTACCGTTAGTTCTAGACTTTGAGATTTAAAATTCGGTCTCTACAAATTTTGATAAAATCAAATAGATGCTTGACCATAAAATAGCGTTGTTTGAAGGAAAAAGAATACGCCGGCATTGGGATAATGAAAAGGAATTGTGGTATTTTTCGGTGGTTGATGCTGTAGCCGTGTTAACAGGTAGCACAATTCCTCGTAGATATTGGAGCGATCTAAAGATAAAGTTACAAAAAGAAGGCAGTGAGGTGTACGAAAAAATCGTACAACTGAAAATGCGAGCTTCAGATGGAAAGTATTATCAAACTGATGTAGCCGACACAGAAGTTATGCTTCGAATTATTCAATCCATCCCATCTCCTAATGCCGAACCGTTTAAATTGTGGTTAGCACGAGTAGGCTATGAACGACTCGAAGAAACTGCAGACCCAGAGTTAGCTATTAATCGTGCGCTAAAAACATATTTACAAAAGGGCTATAGCCAAGAATGGATTAACCAGCGATTAAAAACTATTGAGATTCGCAAGGCACTTACTGATGAATGGGAAACGCGAGGAGTCAAAGAGGGATTAGAATTTGCAATTTTAACTAACGAAATAACTGAAGCATGGGCCGGATTAACCACCAAACAATATAAAAGCCTCAAAGGTTTGAAAAAAGAAAATTTGCGGGACAATATGACCAACTTGGAGTTGGTTTTAAATATGCTCGCTGAAACAGCTACAACTGAAATTTCACAGAAAAGACAACCCAAAAACTTTCCTGAAAACAAGAAAGTCGCCAAAGAAGGCGGAACTATCGCGGGAAACGCACGAAAAGAAATCGAGTCAAAAACAGGTAAGAAGGTAATCACACCAAAAAATGCCAGAAGCTTGAAACTGCTAAAAGGCAAATAAAACTAGTAGGTTAAACTCAGATAGACTTAAATATGTTCATTGCGGGTATAGTTCACCGGTAGAATGATTCCTTCCCAAGGAATAGAAGTGGGTTCGATTCCCATTACCCGCTCAAAATGTGACAGAAATGCACAAAAGGTTACAATAATAAATATGGAATCGCAACTTATTACCTTGCCGGTGGAAAAATTTAAGAAATTCCCAGAACATTATCGAGTTCTAAAAAACTCGGTGGATTTATTGTCCGCCGATTATAGAGTGTTGGGAATTTATTTAACAGGATCATTCGCTAACGGCTCACCAGATCAATATTCTGATTTGGATGTCAATTTGATTGTATCTGTTGGAGATAGAGAATCTATCATAAAAGAACAGGAAACACTCAGAGAGAAAGTCGCTAAAATCGCGACCCAATTTCCAGCTACTCACCTTAATAATCCATACCAAATAATCGTTTTTTATGAAGGCACTTATCCAATTCATGTTGATTATGAATACAAAACTTCCGAGGATCTAAAGCCTATGGCTAAAGGAAAGGATGTAATTGTGGTTTTTGATAGAACAGGTGAACTAAATAGCTGGAAAAAAGCATGTTTAGGAGCCGCTGAAGAAGTTACTCCTACATTAGACCAACTCCAATATTTCGAAGACAGGTTTTGGGGTTGGATTATTTATACGCATGGGAAAATTAAAAGAGGAGAGCTTTGGGAAGCTAGAGACGCTATCGAATACATTCGGAGCAATGTTCTAAACAGACTTGCTTATTATCAGTTGAGGTTAAAGGATGAAGGCAATAGACGTCTTGAGTCAAAATTTACCCCAGAGATTTTAAATATGTTAGAAAAAACAATTCCGAAAGGACATGACAAAGAGTCGTATCGACTGGTGTTGTCAAATATTGTTGCTACCTACACAAAGCTATTTGATCGGGCGGTATTGGCTAATGCCGTGGAAGGAATAAATCAGGCAGATCGTGATTACTTAACCAAAGCCGTTGAGTTCTAATAAGCGTTTTGAAGTGACGCGAAGTTGGATATACTTAAAATTACAATGAAAGAAGAAGTATCAAAAGTATTAACCGAAGGTTTAGTTGGTGGATATGCTGGTAAGGGAAAAGTCTCTAACGTCGACAGAGCTTCATTTTCGGGTAAGTCTAGTCACTCAGAACCTACACCAGGTAGTGTTTATCACGATGAATGGTTTGTACCGAATTATTTAGGCGGAGGACAAGAGCTTGTAAAAGTGGGAGAGGAGATGTTTACCAGGCTTTATGGTGGTGGTACTCCTTCTCCTGAGAAATTGGCTGAATTAGGGATAACGGTAGAAGACGTAGGAGAATATTTAAAAAGGAAGGTTGTTGAATTGGGAGATAAAACAAGACTATATGAGGAATGTAAAACCAGACCTGATGGTGAATGGCAGTATATGTATGAAGTGCTTATGAAGGATTCTAACATTCCAGTAATAGTATCTGCCGAATCAGTAACTTATAGAGGAATACGGGTACATCTACATCCATTTATTCTCTCACCGTTGAAATAAAATTTTTTATACCAAGGTGTCCCTGTAGATTTCTAGTTTACAATAAACGCGTGCCAACATTTCCCTACAAACTAATCAGAACCAGAAAATTCTCAAATCAATGGGTGTCTGGAATTCTTGACACTAATGGCGTTTACAGCAATGTAATGTGGTATCCTAAATTTACATGAATGAGCCTACTCATACAGTCGGATTATCACGAAGGGATGCTCTCAAAGCCATTTTAGTCGGAGTACCAGTTGGATTGGCACTTGGAACGGGATTGGGTAGTTTAGCTGCAAAGATCATTGAGTCTTCGTCCAAAGAGGGAGACAGTATCAATTTGAACGAACTATTAACAACCGAGCAGGCTAAATTGCTAAACGAAATCGGAGAATACAGAGACTCGTTAGCACTACAGGGATTACCAGCACACCTAATGTCATCAAAAATAAAAGAAGCCTCTAACGTGAGTTGGAATTACGATATAAAAGAAACTGCTGTTGAAATATCTGATGCTCATAAATCACACGCTCAACAAGCTCTGAAAATTCAACAATTACTATTTGGTGACAACGGGAAATGGCTTGTTAGAAAGATCAAGTCAGACACCAGCATAACGGCGGCTGGCACTTATAACAATGAAAGTCGCACCATGACTTTAGATACAGTTGACGATCCCACGTCACCATGGTTTATTTTCGTTTCAACTCACGAAAACGGTCACGCTACAGATCCATCACTAATGACTAGCTCGATTTACCCACTTGATAACTTGATTAAAGTATCTCATGGAATGGCTCGAGTACTCAACCAATCAACAAAAATTGAAGGTATGTTTATGAATTACCCATACTCGTACAACATTCCCTTTATTAAGAAAGGGATTGGTGAGGGGGTTGGTAGGTTATTTTTACAAGACTCAGCTCTAATAGACCAGGTAGATTTTGCCGGTCATGAAATGATCGTTTCAACTCTCGTAACTATTGCCAAAGAGCAAAGGGTTTCGATTGGTGATATAAAGTTTACCAAAAAAGTCTGCCATGAACTGGGGGGAGCTTTGTTGCCAAAAATACTTAGTAAGAGCATCTCCATAGCAGGCATATTGTTGAGTGATTGGTATGCTCCTAGGGTGGAAGCTGCCAGTAAAGAAATTTTTGCTGATATGGTTGCCACAGCCTTAATGACACCTGATAAGATACAAGATAATCAAGAAATTTTGACGGGTATCGCTGAAGTTCTATCAGGTGTTCAAGGAAAGCAGATAAATATAAACGATGTAATTAAAGAACTACATGTCACAGATGATGAGATAAGGGAACGCTTTGTAGCAGAACAAGAAGTGGTAGCATCTATGGAACAACAATCTACTCAACCGGAACTTCAACAAACATTAGATGATACTGAAGTGCAAGCTATCCGAGAAGAAGCCGAGATGGAAAAGCAAACGCAAAATACGTTCTGGGATTTTATATCTAACGGAACTTTACCGCAGAATATCGGGGAGGACTCGATAGACATTCGAACCACCATGAAGAAATATGGACATGTTGTCAGTAAAGTATATCGTGAATTTCCGGAAATCATGTATGGATTGTACGCCGACGATACTTCATTTGATCCCCATCTACATATCTGGGAAACGTGGGCTGTAGCCGAGGCGTGGAATATTGATGTGACTTATAACTTGCTTTCAGATACGTCATTGATACCAGAGAATCTGGAAGACGTTAAGCGAAGAATAAGTGTGTTGGAAAATTTCATCAGCAGTTCTGCATTTAAACGACCAGAAGGACAATCGACGACCTCAGTTCAAGCAAGACATTTATCTCACGTCGATGCTCTAAAAAATCGCATGAAGATCATTTTATCTTGAGATCCTGGATCTAGTCTACAATAGACGCGTGCCAACATTTCCCTACAAACTAATCAGAACCAGAAAATTCTCAGCCGGAATGCGCTTGAGTATTCATCCTGAAAAAGGTCTGACAGTCAGAGCTCCTTTTTGGGTGCCCGAGATATCGATTCGAAAATTTGTCGAAGAAAAATCCGACTGGATTCAAAAACAGCTGAGTAGATTGAATCATTCCAAACCAAAAGAAAAAGAATACGTCGATGGAGAAAAACATCTCTATTTTGGCCAAGAATACGATTTAAACATCTTATACCTCAAAACTCCCCGACGAACCGAAGTTAAAATTCACGATGACAAAATCCAGGTGTCCCTATTTGAGGGTCACGCCGATAATAAACGAACCAATGAAATAAAAGAGGCAATTCTTCGGTTTTATCTGGAAACCGGCATTGCTGTGATTACGGAAAAGGTTAATCACTATTCAAGCCTGCTCGAAGTTGAATACAACCGAATCGATATCAAAAAAGTTTCGTCGATCTGGGGCAGTTGTTCACCGACTAATCGCCTTAGTTTCAATCGTAAATTAATAATGGCTCCCCACGAAGTTGTCGACTATGTCATTATTCATGAAGTTTGTCACCTGGTTCAGAGAAATCACAGCAGTCATTTTTGGGGGCTGGTAGCCAAGTTTGATCCAAAATACAAGGAACATCGACGCTGGCTTCATCGGAACAATCAAAAACTACTCGTCTAAAGGCTCGTCTTCACCATCTTCGTTAAGATCATCATCTTCACTCCAATCATTAGTTCGTCCAAGTTCCGCCCAAAGCCTGACATCAACATCTATCTCTTCTCCTTGAATAATTGTAATACTTCCGGTTACCGGATCGATGAACATACGGTATCGATAAAGCTCATACATCTCCTCGTACTCGCCATAAAACTGATCCAAGAGACTGTTCATCTCAGCTAGTAACTCAGAGACATCTTCAACACGATTCGTACCGGTCAGTTTGAGTATTTGTTCTTCACAGCACTGCAGTTGAACCCAAAGGTACTCATCTACATGTTCACTAAATTTTTTAAGCGATGACTCTACACTGGACATAGTTTATGATAATACTACATGTTTCGAACATTGTTGATTATCAGTTTTTTGATATTGGCTATTTTTGCCAGTCAGTATTCATATTTTAATATAGATCTCCAAATTAGTCAGACGTTACAGGGTATCCGCAATCCTCTTTTTTCCGACACCATGAATCTCGTCAGTGAGCTAGGCGACGACTTCAATCTGGTGATAATTATTGGATTAGCCGTGACGCTACTATATTTCGCCGGCTTAAAATTGGAAGCTCTTAAAATAGCTCTGTTTTCTCTTACCGGTGCTCTAATCGGAACTCTCACAAAATGGATTGTTAGTCGCCCTCGTCCGGACTCCGGTTTGGTTAATATTCAAGCAGTCATAAGTGACAAAAGTTTTCCTAGCCTGCATGTGTTACTGTTTACCATTTTTTTTGGTTATTTATGTTATCTCTCAATTTACAAAATCGAAACTAATTGGTTAAAAATTCTGATAGCCTCAGTCTCAGCCTTCTTGATTCTAACCATCGGTCTCTCTAGAATCTATCTCGGCGTACATTGGCCTAGCGATGTCCTTGGAGGTTACTTGTTGGGAGCCGTCTTTATTAGTTTTCTAAAAAACCATGCCCAAAGATAAATTTTCCGCTGTTTGGATTTCACACACTTCAATCAACGACTATCTTCACTGTCCCCGAGCCTACTATCTAAAAAATATTTACAAAGACAAAACTACTGGACACAAAATTCAAGTCATTAGTCCGTCACTGGCTCTTGGTTCCGCCGTTCACAGTGTCATCGAGTCCCTTTCCAACATCCCTACTAACTCGCGTTTTGACGAATCTCTGATTCTAAAGTTTGATGAAATCTGGAATCAATATGGTGGCAAAAAAGGAGGATTTGTCGATCTGGAGGAAGAACATAAATTTAAAGAACGAGGTAAGGCCATGCTGAGAAAGGTGATGGATAATCCAGGTCCTTTAAAAAATCTTTCGATCAAGATTAAAGAAAGTTTACCTTACTACTGGATCTCCGAGGCGGAAAACATTATTCTCTGTGGCAAGCTGGACTGGCTGGAATACCTCCAAGACAGTGACAGTGTCCACATCATTGATTTTAAGACTGGTAAAAAAGAAGAGACGGCCGACTCGCTTCAATTACCTATCTATCATCTCCTGGTGCATCACTGTCAAAAAAGACCGGTATCCAAAGCCTCATACTGGTACTTGGAATTTAGCAGTTCCCCTCAAGAAAAAGCCCTTCCGGATCTAAAACAGGCTCACGAAAAAGTGCTCGAAGTGGGTAGAAAAATTAAACTGGCTCGTAAACTGGAAAGGTTCGAGTGTTCGAGTGGTGACACGGGTTGTTCATGGTGTCTTCCATTTGAAGAAGTAGTCAGGGGTGGGGGAGAGTTTGTGGGAGAGATAAACCATCGCAACACTTACCTTCTCTCGAAATCAATTGCTGTTGAAATTGAAGACGACAGCCTCATAATCTAGTACGCCGTAATGGCTACTGCAAAACTGCTTTGAGCGTAAATACAGCCCCACACATACTCACCTCCGGCCAGTAGAGACTTATGCCCCAGAGTCGTTTCCCAGGCTGTTATCGTTTCTTGAGGAGATTGATAGCCAGCCGCCAAATACTCACTCACATTATATTTTTCGGCTATCCATTTTAAATCGAATCGACTCAAGAGGGGTGCAAATCCGGCGTGTCCATCTAATTTCCCGAGCTCCAAAAGTTGATTGAGACGAATGGATGCCAACGTACAAAGTTCATCTCGTTTCCCGAGAGGATTTACTCCCAGTTCGACTCGTCGTTTATTAACTGTATCCCAAAGTTCCGGACCTCCCCAAATAATTTTTTTAGGAATCGGAACTATTTTTCTTGGAGACACCATCACTACATAAACAGAAACCTTATCTTGTTCGTTTTTTACCGCTATACCAACTTCCTTAAAATCCGGATGAAGTAGAGAAGCCATTAAAGTCCTGTCATTTGACCAAAAAGAAATCGGGTCGTTGTTTTTGAAGAAGTCAGTCAGAAGCAAATCACCAATAAAGCTCGCGTCATAATCGGCATTTTTAACCGCCACTTCTCGGGTAAGTCCGGTGGCGGATCCGGAATAGTCGTCTTCGGTGATAATAACCGACAGCCTGCTTAAAGCCGATTTGTTAAGCTTGCTATTAATCTTCAACTTCATAAAGCCGGCACTTTCTCTAGCCTGGTTAATTTTTGTCAAAACCATGTCGGCACTCCAATCAGGAAAAAATTTAGCATTGTTTCTTTCAACATAAACTCTCTGCCCAATTTCTTCTCCAATTTTTTGAATGGGGATGTTTTTATAGCCATAGTACAGAATACTAATCGCCATTGCCCAAATAACCAAACGTAAAAATATTTTCACCAGTTTAAGTATAAAATACTTTTTCGGTTAATGTGTATACTTGCTTCATGAACATCATCATCAATCCCCAGAAATTATCGATTTCTGATCATTTCAAAGAGAGAATTCAAACTAAATTTGATCAGGGTCTCGGAAAACTATTAAAGAATTATCAAGAAGATCTCAAAATTGCCTCGCTATCAATTGAAAAAGTCACTCGCTCCGGTTACGAGATCAAGTTTGACATGAATTTACCCGGCTGTCCGATAAATATTCGGGATACTCACCAAGTCTTGATGGATGGGATAGTGAGAGTCAGAAATCAAGCCAAAAGACAAATCAAGAAATACATCGAAAAAATGCGCGGCTACTGATCTTTAAATCTTTTTTTCATCTCCCTTATCTTTCTCCCCAAAACAGCTTTCTTAATCTCCCCGTCTGGTCTCAGGAAATTCATGTCATTGGCAAGCTCCTTTAGAGCCAAAACCATCATCGTGCCGTAACGGATAAACAGTTTGTCCCAAGAATCGTGGAAGTTTTTTAAATGGACTTCTAGGTACTTTTCACCCCCTTCAGCCAACATGTGGTGAGCTACCGATTCAAAAATTATTATCTTAGCTTGAATTAGATTTTCCTGTTCCACCAGTAAGTCTTCAGTTCTTCGCGGACTGAGTGACCCATCCGGTTTTAGAGTCTTCTTCAGTTCGTCAAACGGATTACTGGCTGTCTTCTTCGAAATCCATGACCCAACCTCGCCTTTTGGCTTGATATATACCCCCTTTAATCTTTCTTGCATGTTTCCCATGGCTGTATTCTAGCACCAGATATAATGTGGCATATGGCTAACCCGATCAAATGTCCCAAATGCGGCGAAGAGTTCGAAATTTCCGAAGCTCTGAGTCATAATATCCGGGAAGAAGTCGAAAAAGATCTACGACAAAAAGTCCAAAAAGAAACCGAGGCCAAGTTCCGATCCGAAAACGACGAAAAAATATCCATGATGGCCGAGGAATTAAAGTTTAAAACGGCTAAACTGGAAGAATCCCGTGAAGATGCCTTAAAACTTCATCAGGAGAAACTCAGACTCGAAGACGAAAGAAAATCTTTTGAAGTTGACAAGCAAAAGCAGTTAAGCGAAGAACGGGAAAAAATTCGCCAACAAACTCTGCTTGAAGCCAGTGATGCCCATTGGATGAAAGATCTGGAGAAAGAAAAGATGATTAATGATCTCAAGAAATCGTTGGAAAACGCTCAGCTCAAAGCGTCTCAAGGTTCTCAACAGCTCCAGGGTGAGGTGCAGGAACTGGATCTGGAAGGTTTTCTTCACGCCGCCTTTCCACATGATGAAATTAATCCCGTCGGCAAAGGCGTACGTGGAGCCGATATTAGCCAAGTAGTCCGTACTAATCTCGGCACTACCTGCGGTGTTATTCTCTGGGAATCCAAGCGTACCAAAGCATGGGTCGATGACTGGGCCGACAAACTCAAAGATGATATGCGCTCTTCGAAGGCCAATATTCCGGTCATTATTACGACCGTTCTCCCTAAGGAAATTAAATCCGGTTTTGGTTTTTACCGGGGTGTCTGGGTGGCCGAACCGAAATATGTTCACCCTTTGGCCGAAATTTTGCGCAAGAATCTAATCGATGTCGCTCGGGAAAAACACAATGGTCAAGATCGGGGTACCAAAGCCGACCTAATTTATACCTACCTCACGAGCGACGCTTTTGTTCAGCAAATTCAGAGCATCATCGAAGTTCACCAAAATATGCAGCTTCAAATTCAAAAAGAACGCGTCTCCTTTGAAAAGATCTGGAAAGAGCGAGAGGCTCAAGCTCAACGCATTATCATTAGTACCGCCGGTATCTACGGCAGTATTCAAGGCGTGGCCGGCCAGTCACTCCCGCCGGTCAAAGGTCTCGACCTCCTCGAAGCATAAATTTATCGTCATTGCGAGGAGTGTAGTCATGACGTGGCAATCTCACTTCATCCCTGTGCTAACATGAGCTCATGTACGCCAAAAGATCCAGAAATATTTTCGATCCGAAGTCCAAAGAACCATTTCAGATCAGTCGATCCAAAATAGAGCTATACACTAACTGCCCTCGCTGTTTCTATATGGATGTTCGTCTCGGTCTTTCACGCCCCTCCACCCCCCCATACACTCTTAATTCAGCCGTGGATAATCTTCTAAAAAATGAGTTCGATCTGCTACGAAAGAAGGGAGAGAAACACGAACTGGTCGAAAAATACGCCATCGACGCCATCCCGTTCAGTCATCCCGATCTTCCAAAATGGCGGGGTGAAGTGACTGCTTACGTCGGCGCCTTGGTTCTAGACGAAAAAAGCAATTTAATGGTCAATGGCTTGGTAGATGATGTTTGGCAGGACAGTCAGGGGAATCTCGTTATGGTTGATTACAAATCCACCAGTACTTCCAAAGAAATTTCGCTTAATGACGAATGGAAACAGTCGTACAAGCGTCAGATCGAAGTCTATCAGTGGATCTTCCACAAACTCGGCTTTCCAGTTTCTAAAACAGGTTACTTTATTTTTGCCAATGCCCGGAAAAATCTTCCCAAATTTGACGGCAAACTGGAGTTTGAGATGTCAATTCTCCCGTACGAAGGTAATCCTGACTGGGTCGAACTTACCCTTTTGGAAATTCGGGAACTTCTTAACTCCGATGCAATTCCTGCTCAGGCTCCGGAATGTGAATACTGTGCCTACAAACAAAAATCCGCCCAAATCGTCAAATCCATCAAAGAAAAACTATAGGTCTTTATTTCTAGCCAAAGTCCTATAGAATATACAAGACTTAAAGAGTCAAACATTCAAAATATTGGAGGCTAAGTTGGAAAAGTTAAGCTCTGTTACTTGTAGTTGGTGTGGACACAAGGGGGTGCCTGGTGATGGCAATGGTGTTTTTAGAGATGTTGATGTGGACTTCAATACTCTTTCGTATCCTGGGATTCCCATATGTGGGGGTTGTGGTGGTCTAGGCGTTGAGTACGAGGTCGAGGATTTCAAAGCTCGCACCTCTCGTATATGTGATCTTCGGTTCAAATTCCACCCCGTCGATGACTTACAAGAACCACCTACCGTTATTCCTTATGTTGCTCTCAGAGAGCTGATAAAAGAGGTTGAGGAACTGGTTAAATACTACGGTCCGGCGAGTGAGAACTCTTTTTCCAGTCGCCTCTTGGCGCCGGATAGTGTTTATCGGCGAGCATTATCAGTCATGGAGAAGGGTGTAAACGAAACACTCGAACGTGTCAAAAACTATACTCCTGACATACCAAGAGCGACCATCAGTCGCTGTCGAGAGGCCTTGATCGCCTTATATTCCGGAGAGATTGACAAGGGGTTTAGACTTTATGAACGTCTTCTAAAAGACTTTCCTACTCATAGTGGTTTGGAACATGATTACGGTACTTTACTGATCATGTTCAAACGGGATATGCCGAATGCTCTTCTCCACTTTCAAAAATCAACCACCTTGGAGCCCAAAAAAGCCCTTCATTTTTTTCAAACCGCCAAGGCTCTCGTGCTTTTAAAGAGGCCAGTAGATGCCTTAGTCTACGCGATAGAGGCCAAAGAGCAACCAGATTACCCACAGGTTCAGGCTGAAAATGACGATATCGAGTCTCTTCTTACCGAACTCAGTCATCTAGTCCCTCAAACCAACAATCGAGTTCATTAATTCTCATACCCACCTCAAATCAACGAGGTGGTTTTTTTGGGTGAGATAATACTCAAATGACTCTAACTAATTTCAATTTTGATTTACCCGGAGACCTGATCGGTCAGAAAGCCATCGAGCCACGCGACTCGTGTAGACTTCTCGTCGTAAACCGTCAAAATCAATCCTTGACTCACAACATCTTCCGCGATTTGCCGGACATCCTTGATGAGAAATGTGTCTTGGTTCTTAACGATACCAAAGTTTTCCCCGCTAGACTCTATGGCACCAAAGTTACAGGAGGAAAAATCGAAGTCTTACTTCTCAAACAACTTTCACTTAACAGTTTTACTTGCATCCTTCGTGGCAAAACCAAGGACAGTCAAAAACTCATTTTTTCAGACAACTTGTCTGCCACAGTCCTAGGTGGCGAGATTAAATTCAGCCTATCAGGTACGGAATTATTGTCAGCACTTGATGCCCTCGGTAAAACCCCCTTGCCTCCATATATTCATTCGACAGAGTCAGAAGAAAAACTACGAGAGCAGTACCAAACCGTTTATGCCAGAGAAAAGGGGAGTGCCGCCGCTCCCACGGCAGGCTTACACTTTACCGAGAGTCTTCTGAGTAAATTAGCAGAGAAAGGTGTTCAAGTCGAAAAAATTACCTTACATGTAGGACTCGGTACCTTCAAACCGGTGACTGAGGAACAGATAGCCTCAAAAACCTTACACTCCGAATCGTTTTGGTTATCGGCTGAAACAGCCCAAAGATTAAACCAAGCCAAAAAAGCAGATAAGAAAATAATTGCTGTCGGAACCACTACCTGTCGTGTCTTGGAATCTCAAGCGAGGGAAACAGGAAAGCTAACGGCCGGAGAAGGGGAGACCAATCTCTTCATCCAGTCGGGATTTCATTTTAATTTTGTTGACGGCTTGATCACCAACTTCCATCTACCCGGAACGTCTCTATTAATGCTCGTTAGCGCCTTTGTTTCTGCGCCCAACTCCCCTATTACTTTCAAAATTTTTAAAGACAGTCTCGTTGGTAGAGCATACGCCGAAGCTATCAAAAATAAATACAAATTCTTTAGTTTTGGCGACGCCATGATGATAATATAAGTTCATGTCATTAAATGAAATCGGTGCCTTAGTTTTGAAGCAAGCAGAAGAAAAAGGCTGGGGACACACAAAAGAAATGTTGAACGTAGCCGAAAAAATGATGCTCATCAATACAGAGGTGACGGAATTCCACGACGCAATGGTATCGGAACCAAGTAACACAAAAGATACAATTAATGCTGAAAGTGCCGATATTTTGATGCGAACTCTGCATTTGGGATTAGCGTGGGGGGTGGATTTTGACAAAGAAACTCCTTTTGAAAGTAGATTTTTTAAGAAAAAATTGGAAGTAGTTACCGACTCAGATTACTTATATTTACATTCACTGGTTTCTGTCGGCTACGATCAGTACCGTCATAAAGATATCGACAGCTTCAAAAGATCGTTGTACGTTATTGCCAAAGAGATTCAGTATCTAACCATGTCCATCGAAAGAGATGTTGAGATCGCGGCACTGCAAAAAATAAATCTAAACAAATCTAGAATGTGGGATAAAAATAAACTAATGGGTAACTATTACAAAGGTTCTTAAACTGAAGCAATTTTTTTCCATCTTCTCTCTCATCTGTTCTACCAGTCGCACCATGAAACGAACATTATGTATCGAAGCCAGTCGGTAGTAGGTAAGCTCCTTTGAGCGATAGAGATGATTAAGGTACCCACGAGTGTAGCCGGAAAGGCAGGTATAGCAATCACAGCCCTCCATAATGATATCTTTATCACCGATAAACTGTGCGTTACCTATATTTAGCCTACCGTTAGAAAACTCGCTTTCAAATTTGTCTCCTCTGATCTCGCCGTGATAAAGAGCGCCATTCCTTGCCAACCTAGTCGGAGCCACACAATCGAACATATCAATCCCCGCCTTAATAATCTCAACAATATTTTGCGGGTCTCTCCCGAGACCCATCGTATAAATCGGCTTGTCTCTTGGTAACAAATGTTTTATCCAACCAATTACTTCCAGAGTTCCCTCCATGTTATATCCGACCGTTTCACCTCCCAAAGCTATGCCACTAAAAGGTAACGATGTAATAAACTCCGCCGCTTCCTTTCTCATTTTCATATCCATACTTCCTTGAATAATGCCAAAGAGGGCCTGATTTGTACCCTGAATACTTTTCATTCCATTGTTCTGCCACTGTTTTACACTTCTCTCTGCCCATCTGTGTGTTCTGTCCAGTGCTTCTCTAATATATTTCTTTTCTGCTTTATCCGGCGTACACTCATCAAAAGCCATAATAATATCTGCTCCTAAGTCTCTTTGAATATCCATCGATGTTTCTGGCGTAAAGCGGTGGCTCTTTCCATCCAGGTGAGACTTAAATGTCACCCCCTCCTCATCTATTTTCGAAAGCGATTCTCCTTTGGCACCCAGACCAAGAGAGAACACTTGGAAACCACCACTGTCGGTGAGCGTTGGTCCATCCCAGTTCATAAATTTAGCCACTCCTCCAAGGTTAGAAACAGTCTTTTCACCCGGCCTCAAAAAGAGGTGATATGTATTAGCCAGCACAATTTCTGCTTTAGTCTGTCGTATATCTTGCCCATCAAGAGCCTTGACCGTCGCGGCCGTACCCACAGGCATAAATACCGGGGTCTGAACCTCTCCATGATCTGTAGTAATTTTTCCTGTCCCGTCTTGATTTTTCGTGAATTTAAACATAAATGGAGCCGGGGGTGGGACTCGAACCCACTACCTGCGGTTTACGATACCGCCGCTCTACCAGCTGAGCTACCCCGGCAACTAATCCTATTTTACCCGAAAACATTTACTACACCAATTTAGGTGGTAAAATACGAATGAATCACGAGACCATTGAATAATTACCTTATTTGTCATTCCCGACTTGATCTGGAATCCATCTGGAACTTATTTATATAGATCCCCGCCTTCGCGAGGATGACAGAACAGAGTTATTCAACAGTCTCAATCCTATACTTTGACAAACTGGAGGCAAAAAAGATGAGTTATCGAACTTTGAATTACGAAGTCAGCGTTGACCGAGATAAGTTACTAGATTTATTTTTGGGGAGAGGCAATTTGTTAATCACTCTGGATGGACAAACCACCACTCTCCAAAGAATCTACGATCTTGGATTTCTGCGTGATCTCGATGATAGGGAGTTCTATTCAGCCAAAATAGAGGGGGTTTCTGACGCTCCTAACATAACAGAAGTGGATGGTAAGTGCACCTTAGCACTTCTAAATTTCAACCGTGACATCTTTATTTTAAATCTAGAATTACATTTACAAGATCAGTACGAATAAAAGAGAAAAGCACCATCAATCTGAAAAACTACACTGGAGGTAAAAATGAGCTTTGTGATTATCGATTACAAGATTAGTCTTACGAGAGACCAGGTCGTCAAACTCTTGGTCGACAGCGAGAGTGTTAAAACCGTCACCGAAGATGGTGAAAATATCATTATCATGGGATACGGCAGAGACAAGTTGACTATCGATAAGGAAAATGGAGGCATCGTTCACCTTCTTTTAACCAATATCGAATTTATAGATCACGATGAATACATGTGGAGCGAGGTTCGACTGGTTACCTCGGACAAAGTCACCTATTCAGGTATCATTTCCCCCGTCCATCACTAGTATTTACACACCGTGCCGGAGAGTTTTCTCTTGCACGGTTTTTTTGCGCCGTTACTTCTCTAAGACAGGAATCGTGATTTTTACTCCGGTGAAGATCAGGTCTGGGTCAGCAAAGAGCTTTTTGTTTGCCCAATAAATCTTGGTCCATTTATAGCCATCACCATAAGCACGAACCGCAATTTTCCAGTAAGAATCTCCTGCCTGAGTCGTGTATTCTCCTACCTCGATAGCCGAAGAATCACTCTTCACCACGTCACCTTTATCAGACAGAGCAATTTCCTTTTTTAATTCCAGTACCGTGATCTTCTTTGGTTCCACTTTTGGAATACGTAGTTCCATTCCGGCAGTAATGACACCCTTTCCGGAAATCTTATTTTCACTCATGATATCTACATAGTTATAGCCAGACTTGTAGTATTTTTCTGAGATATGCCACAGGTCATCCCCCTTAACTACTTTATAGGTGGCAATTAATTTATTATTTGAACCCTCTTCACCTATATCGGTAGTGGCAGTTTCCTGTTCATTTAAGAGAACTCCTTGCCAAGTCTTTAAGTTCGCAGTTCTAAAATAGTTGAAGATCAAACCGGCAATAACCACGATCACCACAGCTCCCATCAGCGTACTGATGGTGTTTTCGTTTAATTTAAAAAATTTTAGGATATTTTTAATCCCTTTAGAAGAACTCTGTCCTTTTTTCATACCTCAATCTTATATAAAGAATTATCTTTGTCAATAGGCAGTTATTTAATTGTCACCTTTGTTTCAAAACCGGACTATTTTTGGTTGAAAAGTGGACTGGAGGTAAAGCTCGTAAGATCAGTCCATGCAATTACACAAAAGACTGTCTACCAATCAGGTAAAGAGGATCGTAGAAGG
>Ga0209212_1000304_pt1 | contig 99314 bp, 79 predicted proteins | sample RifGroC2_FD_183996 | JGI IMG/M metagenome (GOLD analysis project Ga0209212, IMG submission 183996) | Groundwater microbial communities from Rifle, Colorado, USA - Groundwater C2 (SPAdes) (version 2) | ecosystem: Environmental > Aquatic > Deep subsurface > Groundwater | place: Rifle, Colorado... | reverse complement strand
AGTCCTTTGATCATCATGTTCAATCCCTTGAAAATAAAATGATTAACCGTAATTTAATTGTCAATGAACTTATTATATCAAGTGTACATATAAATGCACAAAGTTTAACTAATTTTTAGAGGAACCCTTTATTTAATCATTACTTTGTAACTCTGCCGTCGTCAGTCGTATCCCGTTTAGCAGCCCGCAAATCTCTGAACAGGCTTATCGTATCACGGATGCCGCCGATTGACAGCCACGCTATAACAACAAACGAAGCACTCATCATAATCCAAAAACTGTAGTAATGAAACAGACTCCATTGTTTATCAGTCAAACCAATAAAATAAGCCATCGCAGTCATCGCCACAAAGAGCAGAAACATCACCAGCGACTGCGATATCGCAATGGCGTATATAATTTTATCGCCTTTTGTGAACTCTTCGGTAACGCCAAAAGCAGTTTTAATAATGCTGACTTTCTCACGAACAGGGATTGATTCGCCGGCAATCCCATACTCGCCGCGATGAAGCATCTTGTCCAGATTGAAATGCGTCCGCCTGCCAAACAGCGAAAACACAGTATAAAGACCCGCCGCGACAAGCATCGCGAAGAAATATATCTCCTGGCCGTTAAGGAAAAAATTTTTACCAAACCTGCTCATCCACATATTGTCACACACCATACCGGTCGTGGCAAGAACCGACCCGCTGATAAGAGCGGCATAAGCTCCTGCGGTGCTGCCCCATTTCGTATAAAGTCCGCCGATAATAACCGCGCCAATCCCGCCAAGCCAGATAGCTCCTGTCAGCGCGAAAAAATAAAAAATGTGCTGCGTCTGACGAAAGAAACTGCTGAACAGACAAACAAATACGCCCACGAAAAAAATCGACAGCCGCAGCGCGAAAATATGCTGGCTGTTGGTAAATGGTTTTTTGCGTAAAGGCAAAATAATATCCTGTACAAATATGCTGCCCCATGAGTGCAAAGAAACATTGTGTGTAGCGGTAGTGCCTGCTATCATCACCGCGGCAAAAGCTCCCATCAGACCAACGGGCATATAAAGAGTCATCGTTAACGGCACAAGCATCTGGTCGCAAACCTCTTTGTTGCTGATATGGGCGAGCATTTCAGATACCTGCGCAGCATAAGCGGCGTATTTCGGATGATGCATTATCATATAGCCGACAAGCGGAACAAGAAGGACAAGCGCATAAGTAATTATCCAGGAGCGGAAATTCGAGAGAACGCCGGCCATCTTCGCCTCATGAGGCGATTTTGCCGAACAGTTAAAGCCCTGCGACCCCTGCCATGACAAACGATTAAATACAACCGCGATAATGCCTATTATAAAATACCACGGATTAAAATCGGACTGCCATGCATCAAACGGGTTAACCATCGACTTGCCTTTTTCAGCAATCATAATGCCGTCAAACACATCATTGAGCGGAAATTTTATCAGCAGGAAGATAAGAAGCGCCGCCAGAACGACATTGAGAAAAAGCGACTGAAAGAAATCCGTAACCAGCAGAGCGATTTGTCCGCCGATAAATGTTGAATATAACGCAACACCAACCAGAATTATTATCACAGTCTGATAAGTGGGCAAAACAAGCCCTGCCAGCCGGTAATGCTCCGGCAAACCACAATAACTGATAAAGAAATTCGCGCCGACAGCCGGGAAAACGCCGAAGTTGATTATACCCGAAAGCCAACATATTATTGCCGCGAAAATTCGGAAATTTCGACTGTATCGAATCTCGAAAAACTGCGCCATCGTTAAAACGCGCGTCTCACGATAGCGATATATTACCCATCCAGTCAGCACCATAATCAGGCTCACCGGCACGCCAAGATTGCCCCAGCAATTGGAAATAAAACCTGATTTATAGGTCAACTGCCATAACGCGACAATAGATATGGCGCCAAGACCGCAAACACCCTCCGCCATTGTCAATAAGTACCGCCCGGCACACCGGTTTGCCGCCAGAAAGTCCGCCGTTGACTGCGTGTATTTTTTTGTCGTGTAAGCCAAAGCAACGAAAAAAAACATAACAGCAAAAACCACCGCCCAGTCAATCCAATGAAAATTCATATATCAACCTTTCCGCCTTAGCCGGCGTATTTTTTGCTCATTTCGGAACGTATTTTCAAATAGTGTTCAAAATTGTCTTTACTCATGTCTTTTGGTATTCCGCCTTCCTCCCAGGGAATAAATCCGCCGCCTTTGCAAGACCGATATACTTCTTCTATGTGCGATCCGAGTTCTGGTTTTGACATATCCGCGACAAAACGACTTATCCCGCCGGCAAAACAAAGACGATTCCCATAACATTCTTTCAGATGCTTTATATCCATTCCATCCGAGGGACCGACAGGGTCGAGCATATCAATACCCGTCTCGACTATGTCCGGCAACAGGGCATTGATGTTTCCATGGCTGTGCATAAAGGCAAACTTGCCGTATTTATGAGCGAGGCTTGCTGTACGCTTGTGCCACGGGAAGAAGTATTTGCGGTAGCATTTGGGCGACATCAGCGGGCCGGTGTTGCTGCCGAGGTCGTCTGTCCACCAGACGGCATCAACGCCGCATTCAAGAAGTTTTTCAGCACCGTCAAAAAGAAATTTACCCCACGTATCCACAAGGTCTTGTACGAAATCACCGCCTTCCGCAAGGTCTATCAAAAATTCATCTATCTGCCTGCAATGCTCCCATATCCCTGCATAAAATCCATCTATACAGCCTCTAACAAAGAATCCCTCACCTATAAACCTTTTGACAGATTTTGCAGTATTGACCCAATGTTCCGGATTACTGGCTTGATCCGGCAGATTCAGCTTATCAAGATTCTTGTGTCCATCTAATGGCCTGGACAAAGTTTGATACGCCCATTCGGGCTCAAGAACTATGAGTCGACGTGTGCCATTAGCCAACTCAACGATGAGCGAATCCTTTTTTTCTTCAACCACCTTACCCTGAATACCGCCGCTTACCTCCACGAAACAACTGTTCGTTGCCTTTGCCAACTCGCTTTTGTAATCATCCCCGGTGCCAGGCTTATTCTTCGATGAAATTTCAGGAAGGAATAGTTTTTCAGCCTGAGGAGTTGAAAAAAAAGTCCATCCGGGAACAAACTCAACCTGCTGATGCCTCAAAGTCGCAATAACGGCTTCTCTATTATTCACAACAAAACCCTTTCAAATACTTGTTTCGATAGTATAATTTTTTTAAAAATCAAAGCAGTAAAATACTGCTTAAACAATCACATGAACCTGAACTAATCTTATTGCGTAATCGCCGGGATAACGCTCAAGTTTAGTGCCTGGGTCTTCGGTCTCTTTACAGCCGCAGCGAATCGTTATCTTTTTCGGATAAGACACCGGCGGACTGTTGCCGGGAACAGAATGAAACGAATGGCCGAGAGCCTCGAATTTTTTCCGGTCTGTAACTACGGGACTGTGGCCGACTGCGAAATGTACCGAATTTTCATAGAACGCCAAAGGCGCATTATCATAAAATCCAAGGCTTAACTTCTTCAGCATATCATAGTCGTCCCTGATATCTCCCGGAGAAACGACATCATAGTTCACGCTTCGCGCGAAAGCAATTTTGGTCAACAGGTGTATCCATATACTCGGATGAACGCCGTTGAGATTGTCAACCCGCAAACGCTTGACCGTCCTGTTGTCCACGTTGTCGATGCTTTCGCCCTGTTCCCACCATTCAACAATGTTGTAGCCTCTTGGAACGCAACCGCTTCCAACAACCGTAACAGCCGCTATGGGTCTGTCTTCGGTTATCGTTAAAAATCCGGTATCGGCCTTGAATTCTATGCCTTTCATGGCATCGATTTCATAGAAGTCTCCCGCCTCGACGTTATCGTATATAAACGGCGTCTGATATACGCGGATTTTAGTGGAAAACTCATCGGGCTTTCCGCTGAACGGCTTGTATGTTTTAATCTGTTCCGGTGAAAATGTTTTATAAAGCGGTAAATTTTCTATAGCCATTTTCAAATTCCTTTCTTTTTATTTTTTAGGTATTTATCGAAAAAGTCCACGACCACCGGTCGCAAATCTTTCTGCTCCGGCTGTAAATTAAAACTGTGTCCTGCCCCCTTAACTATGAGCAATTCGCTTTTCACGCCCGCCGACCGAAGTTTTTTATACATATCAATCGCCTGCTGCACCGGCACGGCTGGGTCTTCGCTTCCATGAATCAGAAGGAAAGGCGGCTCATTACCATTGATATGGGTTATCGGCGAGGCCTTGGCAAAAAGTTCAGGAGCATCCTGCACACTTGCGCCGATAAACGTTTCAACGACTATTCGCGGAGGCGGTCCCCATGGAGCCGTATTAATCGTATGCTCAAGAGTGATTAGCTTGTATGGGCCGTATAAAGCGACAACCGCCTGAACACCGCTCGAAACCCCTGCATAAGGCCCGTTGGGTTCCAGACCGGCTTCCGGTCCGGCTGCGCCAAGAAGAGCCGCCATATGGCCTCCGGCCGAACAGCCGATTGCACCGATGGCATTTGCATCTATGCCATACTCATCCGCGTGCATACGCAGGAATTGCACCGCACTTTTGCATTCATAAAAAGCCTGCGGCCAGGCACCTTGAGAAGGGGTACTCAATGTATAATCTATACTCGCACAAATATAACCGCGTTCGGCAATATCGCGGCATACGCTTATCGCTCGTCCACCATCAGTTCTCTCGCCGGAGAGCCAACCGCCTCCGAACATATACAGAATCACGGGCAAACGCTTTGCATCCACGCCGAGCGGCCTGTAAAAATCCATCAACAAGGGGCTGCTGTCGCCAAGATATTTGACATCCTTCTCTATCCGAACATCATATATTTTCACCGCTTTTTTCCTTTCAACACTTGTCTTCAATATCTGCGTTTTGCAAGTCGCTGAATTTACATCGTCCGCTCTTGCCGTTAGCCCCCCAAAAGGAAACAATAGTAGAAAAAATACGGCAGTTTTGCTCATTATGTTTATTCCAAAGTATTTCATAAAGTACAACTCCTTAAAAATTATTTCCTACTGGTCATCTAACGATTATATGCGGGGAAATAAGATATTCTTAAATTTGTACAGCCATAAGGAACTAATTCTATCTCTTTCGATTCGCCGGTTATCTTCACAATGTTCGTCGACAGTTGTTCCTGTGTTGTTATCATCCTGCGGTTGTATATATATTCCGCCTGTCCGGCGTTAACAGTTATAACCACAGGACTCTTAACCCACGGGTTTTCGTTTCCTATGTCTCTATAAGCAACCTTAAAGGCGGATGAACTTTCTAAAGACTTTCTGTCAAGAACAAGGCCTTTGGGATAGTATTCGGAAATCTCTGTGTTTATTTCATAACAGGGCCAATCAGGATGCGGATTCAATTCGACCGGAGCGGTTACAGTCCATTTTTCCGGCAGGCGATACGCGAAAAGCAGCGGCCCTCGCTCAATCGCAACAGGAAACCTCATACAGAAATCCGAATCATCCACATCAACTGCTATAACTTCCATCGGCAAGTGCAAATCAATCGCATCGCCGTCTTTCCATGTTCTTTCTATCTCGAAATATCCTGCCTGACATTTTGGCGATGAAGACTTAACACCGTTGATTGAATACTCCGCACCTTTACACCATCCGGGAATACGCAGTATAAGCTTCATATATGAGGGTTTATCCGTGTGAACGACAAATTTTATGTCTTCCCTGAAAGGATATTCAGTCTGCTGTTCTACGATAATTGTATCGCCACTGGCAGTTGCAAATTTGACTGTGGAAGGCCCATAACAGTTAAAGCATAAATTTCCGGCATTGTCCGCCATACACATACTTCTGATATATTCAGGGATTACCGAAATAGCGTGAGTCGGACAGCACGCGACTCGATAGCAGGACGAATAAACTTCAGAATCAGCATCATCAGAATAAACGCTTGAAGTGCGTAAAGCCGCAAATTGGTTGGGCGACGACATATAGGCAATCGCCCTGCCGTCTTTTTTCTTTGCCCCCTGCGAACCATTAAATACTATCTTTTCCACCAGGTCAAAATAGTCCGGATTGCCGGTAATGGCACCCATCTCAAAAAAGGTACGTTCAAAAGTCTCGAAATTGCAGTATTCCGTTTCACAAACATCGCCAACCGGACTTAAAAATTCAACATTCGTAGAAGGGGATCCTGTTCGCTGAAGACACTTGTCGATTACCTTTTTAAGCCCTTTAATACTTGCCTGTAAATACTTCTGATTGCCGTTGCATTTGTACAGCAGTGCCGGATGTTTAACCTCTTCGCCGTAAGCGACCGCGTGGATGGTATGATAGGGAGCAAGGCCACTGGTGAAATCGGACATTCTGTTCTTCTGTTTTGAATTTTCTTCGAGCCAGAGTAGATATTTCTCCGACCATTCAATCAGCCTTTTATCGCCTGTGTAAAGGTACACCTCTGTCATGGATTCTATAAGTCCAGAGCCGGCATAGTCTGTGAAATGGTCGCTCCAGTTGCGTACAAACCACAGAAGCCCCTGGTGGCAGGCATCAAGTACATCCTGTCTGCCGGTGGCTTCGTAGTATGCGAGCAAGGCACGCATTGCCCAGTTTTGACTCCATGCGTTGTAGTCCTCCATACGGTTGTCATTTTTGCCGTAGCCGCCGATATATCCATCATCTTCCCGGTTGGCAAGTACCTTATCCACCCACTGTTTGGCCTTATCCTTCAGACTTTCATTGTCAAAAGCAAACGCGAGCATCACAAATCCGCTCCAGTAAGTACCGGATATTTCAGAACTCCAGCCCGGAGTAAGCGATGCACCGTACGCATCGCCAAGTTTTTTTTCATGGGTTCTGCTGATAAAAGGTTCATAAATCATCTTCGGCTCTAATTCGTCAAGATGGCCTGACATACCGGATGCCTCTATCTCAAGCTGCCGCTTAAGCCAGCCGGATGCGGTAATGTTCCCCAGCGGAATCCTGCAAAATACACTTTTCCTACTTTGCCTGTAATTGATTTTATCCATATCTTTCTCTTGTTTCACTTTTCGATGTTATACCGTCAGTATTGATTAAAATCATACACTTTTTTAATCAGAACCGATAGAAACAATTTTAAAGTCCTTACCCGGAAGAGATATCTCGAAAGCGTTATCCCTGCTTACGAGCGTTTTTTGAGTTTCCTTATCTATACACTCCGCCGCAGTCCACCTGGCAGATGTCAATCCCAGTGCATCAGTATTAGGAACTATATTAAATGTACCATCTTTCAATCCATGATTTGTTACTATCAAAATGGCCTTCCCTGCTTTGCCGCCGGCGTTTTTATATGCGCTTATATACACATCCGGCGAATCGGCAGTTGCAGGCTGCGGCGAATCAAAATATCCAATAAATTCAGCCTCGACAAAACCGAGTTTCCAGAGAATAGCGTTTGACAGATGAGCTTCCGAGGCATCCATAAATGCCGGGACGACTAAACTATCGTGCAGAAGAATCAAAGACAGCATCTCCCTGCTCGTTTGGCGAGCAGCAGTCTTGAACTCCGGCAAAAACAGAGGAGCCCAGCCCCATTGTCTCGCCAGAACTTCAGTACGGCATTTATCCAAAGTAAGTATGTCATGGTAATCGACTCCGCCCTGACCATTAAAATATGTCCAGTACTGCTCGCCATTAAGAGCCGAGTCAACAAAACCATGTATGGCTGGTATAAAATTAGCCGAAAGATGTCCAATAATAGCTCCATCTTTTCTGGCGTGAACAACTCTGTACAGTCGCTTCATCTGGTCTCTCATCGGCCATATAGTATATTCGCCCTGCCTTACTCCGCTGTCATCTATATATCCGCAGCCGTGGGCGGCATTCGCGCATTTCCACGGTAAAAACAAATCAAGATACACGCCGTCAAAGTCATACGCCGGCAGAGATGACGTTGCTATTGTGCCAATATAAAGATCCTGCCATTTGCTTGCGGGACAAACACCCTTTGCGTTTAACCACTCAACCTCTGAACACTCATAGCCGATGCCGTAAGTCAGATTCCATTCCTCACCGTAAGTGCTGTACCATGGGGAAGTCGTCCCAAGTTCCTGAAGAATCGCATACCAATACATTCTGCCGCCGTCCGCGTGAACTTCGTCCCTTGCCTTTTTAAGCGTTGACCAGTACTTTGCCTCCCGCCCCTGCCGCGTTAGAAACTTAGTCGCTTCAACATCTTCCAGCATAGTTTTGACCTGTTCATCGCTCTTGGGTTCGGGCCAGCCCCACCACTTACCCTCGGCTTCGAACAGAACCGAATTAATCAGCAGTTCAGGAGGAGCCATTGGATGCCGTATATACCTTTCTTTCAGCCGCCAGTCCGCTCGTATAGATTTTACCGGCGTTGCCTGTAATCCAAAAACTATCTGACGAATTTTTCCGGAGGGGAATGGCTTGTCCGCAAGATGGACTCGGAGCAAAATCTCATTTTCTGTTCTGACTATTTCCTGTGTAATATCCGATGAGCCGACCATCCATCCCTTCTGCGATGCCGCAAACCAGCACAGCCCCGCGTTAGTGTTACCGAGCCATATAACCGGATTGAAATTCTTACTCCATACAACTCCGTCTCCATCGGGAATTGAACCGGAATTTGTATTTCCCCACGACATAACGTGTGAATGAATAAGTTCCGCAAACTTTTTGGATAAAGGAATTTCCAGAATAAGACTGTTCGGCCCCTGTGCCGTTCCCGGGTTAATTTCCAACTCCACACGAATACAGCCGTCGAACTCGGTAAGACTGCGTGTGCTGACAGAAAGCTCCGGAAAACTCACGCTGCCGACAGCTTCGGCAGAGCCTTGAGATAGTTTTTTAACTTGATGACCGCCAACAGTCGCCGGTAATTCTTTGCCGTCTGCAAATGCTTTCAAAACAACTGGCCCGGCAAGAACTGTCATTCCTGCGCTTTTGATACTTTCTGGAAGGCCGTTTCCTCCGAAAGCAACAGACCTATTCCAAACATCGACATTATTCCCTTCGACGACGACGGGAGTCCATGGCTCCGGAACTTCCGGCACATAACCAATTTCAGAATAGATTTCGGGAATCTGTCCAGCCTGTGAAAATTTTGCGGAATTTTTTACAGTTTTATCTTTACCCGTTACGACCGACGCTTCAAAAGCGTAATCCCCCACAGGAATGTCTTTGAGTTCAAAAACGGCTTTCCCTTTTTCCTGGTCGAAGACCGCTTTTTTCGAGACGAGCAAACTTCCATCTTTTTGGTTGTAAAGACCTACGGTACCTTCCAGTTGGCTTCCTGTTATATAACTGCCGGCGGCATCCAGCGATACTTCAACAATCCCCTTTGCCGGCGAACAATGCACAGCTACTTCAAGAGGAGGGTATGTATCAAAATTAATAGAATGCCTCTGAATAAGCATATTATTCTGTACGTCAAACACTTCCCATGCCAAACAAGAAGGTTTCATCTCTAATTGTTTTTTGTAAGAAACAGCCCCGCGACCATCAGATAAGACTATTTGCCGTGTTTCCAATTTTAACGCTTCCGCTTCACCAGACTCATGAACATTTACAACACTTATTTCTTTGGGTTTCACCGCCCTGACATCCGCAGCTGCGCCAAAAGTGAACGCTCCTTTTTCAGCGAGAATCTCACCATTGATATTCAGGTCTCCCGCAAAAATGTTGCCAAGCGAAACTATTCTGGCCGATGCGCCATCGCCGCCAAATCTAATTCTGCCAAAAGTAGCGACATCTAAAAAATTTGTTGTCGGCGACCATGCTGACGATAAACGCGGCGCGACATAGCCGCGACAGAAATTCGCGCCCCAAATGTCGCCATCTGCAGGCTTGGCTGCGCCAAAAGCTTTAAACGGAATCCTGAATTCCGCAACCCACTCATTTTCCGTCAGAGTACTACGATAAACCATCTGGGAATTAAATTTCCGGCCATCCTTCTCATCATAATAGCCACCCGCAGGCCCTCCCAGCAAATGAACCACAACGCCATCCGAAGACGAAGGCTGCAAAAGGATTTCCACGTCATCATCATTCCACACAGGACTGTCCGGACCGCTCAAAGTCGCAACAACCGTGCTTCCTTTTAGTATAGGAGATACGAAAACAATATAGAGACATTCATCATCGTATGCGCCATAAACCACGGGCTGCGCACGAGAGGCAATCATCTTGTCGGCTCCTGTAAAACCCGTTATTGCCGATGCTTTAGACCATTCCTCCGCAGAGAACCTGCCATCTATAATGGGTGGATTTTTAATTCTCGGCAGCGTCCAGAAATGCGACACGCCCGTCAAGTCCGTTTGATTTTGAGCTGCACGGGACGATTCCTCGCCAGTCTGAACATTCCGAAATGAACAATCGTCGATATATATATTCCCGGCTGTATGAATCGCAAATGCTATCTGCTTAACATTCTGCTCGGCGGTATAAGCCCACTTAAGTTCCTGCCATTCGGAAGAGGCCTGGCCTCCAAAAGGTACAGACCCGATAAAGCCCTTCTCGTCATTGTATGTATAAAGATAGACCGTGAATTTTTCCGTTCCCTTAACTGCCATTTCCACTTCATATTCGCCGGGCTTAATCTCGAATGCCGGTGTCATCACCGCCATCTCTGAATTACCCTCGCTTGTCAGCCTGACGCAACAGTCTCCAGAATGCGCACTTGACGAGTCTTTAACCCATACATATGAGCCTTTCAGGCCGGGCGCGCCATTTGGAGACCACCCCTGAAGACCGCCGTCCGACGAGCTTCTCTCAAAACCGCCGTTGATGACATATTCTCTGGCATTTGTTTGACCGGAGACAATGGTCAATACCGCACAGAAAACCAGAAACAACGCGAAAATATACGAAGTATTTATCCAATGTTTTTTCATTTTCCACCTATTAAAAAAATGGTTTAAATTTCCAATAATTCAATGTCCGCCTTCCGTATGCGGCCATCGGTATTTTACGGGTACACGGCACAAACTGTCAAATTATCCATAACACTGGCAAAATTCAAGTTTGAATTACGGCGTACCAGCCTGTGCTGCACTCAAACTTTCGAAAAGATAGATGTGGACACCCAATGCGGCAAATTTATCGCTGAAATTGCCGCTCGTCAGGGAAATCGTCCGGTTCTCTCCCAACACCTTTGCGGCAACGATTGAAGGGTCTAATCCTGACAACGTAAAACCAACTTTTGCCCTTGAACGCTTCCGATTGTTATTGACCGCTATCAATACCGCATCGTTCCCGTCTCCGGCAAACACCCATGTTATATCGCCGTTATATGTGTTAGAGCACGAGGCAGTGAGTCCGGCGTTTCCCTTTAGAAACGTGGGGAGGAGCGACTTAAGCTGGTCTGTTGCGGGATAAGCAATAGTATCGCGAAATCCTGGAGATGGAAGACCATATTTTGATTCCGCCCCTTCAAAGATGAACGGCATAATTCCATCTGCTCCCATAGAAACCGGAGCAAAAACCATATATCTAAACTCCGCAGGTGAGGGCAAAGAATAACCAAATGCCTGATATAAGCCTGGCAATGCCAGGTATGCTTTCCCCGCTTTTTTCGCTGCGGCAATATCAGCCTGCACCTGTGAATACAAATTGAGGCTGTACAATTCCCGGCCAACTACATCACACGCCGGTAAATATGCAGTATGTTTTGAAAGAGGCGAATAAATAACCAGAAGCACGATATGATTAGGGTCTGGGTCTGCCGCTTTAACGGCGTTATATTTGGCGATTACATCCGAGGCCGGAATGCCTCTTATTTCCGGCTCATCATCTAAATAATAACCATATAAACCCGGATGATTTTTTACTATGTTGACCCAGGTGGTTATCGCGTTTAATTCTATCGGGTGCATATCTATCATAACCTTAACGCCCCTGTCATGGGCGGCATCCATATAAGCGAATAAAGAGGCCTCGCCTTCGCCCCTGATATAGTACGGCATTACATAATCAAAGCCATGCCGCATACTCTCGTCTAACGGGGTCAAACCAAGAGCGGGAATTCCTAATTCAGGAAATTTATGCAAAGCATACCAGCCCAGCGGAAAAGTCTTTTGGCCATTGACTAAAAAACCACCCGGCATTGTCTCTGCCGCAGCAGAGGATAAAAAGCAGAAAATAAAAAACAAAACGTATTTGACGGCAGTGTTAAACAAGAACCTGCAACGCCAACTATGTGTTTTTCCGTATTTCATATCATTGCTTCCTGCATATTAGAACATTTAATTTTGCTTCTGCAACACACAGACGGCAGAATTGGGGCATACTTTTTTCATATTACTGGCAATTTTCATTTTGAGGGTCATCGCATTTCGCCCAGTCCAGGGCAAACATCGCAAAGTCCTCGAAGTTCACATAGCAGTCGCCATTCAAATCGCCAGCCATAGCCTGACCATTCGCAACTATGTCTTCGCATACCCAAACATCGTCGGGGTTGATTGCCGCAATCTTTACAATCGCCGCGCCAAAATTCATCGGCACTGTAATATCGTCGCCATTTATATCCGAAAGCGAACGAACAAAAACTCTGCCATCGTTCAGACCTATCACAACATTGTTGTTCGACGTAATCGCCAGAGCATAGATTGCATTCGGCAAAACGGTGTATCCAAGCTGTACGCCCACGTTATGCGCATCGACTAAAATCACCTCACCAGAGAGGTTACCAACTACCAACAGGTCGTTCGCTGTACGCGCCAATGCCCTGATTGATACGCCGGTACCCATAATTGCATGGTCAACATATCCGGCCGGCGCGATGGACAAATCCTCATTGTCGCGAACGAACAGGTAGACGCTGGGGTTGCCGGCCGTGGACGCAAACACAACATCGCCTGTACTAAGCGTGAGTCTGGCGGTTACAGATGCCGCTAATTCCATACCATCCCCCTGATAACCTATCGGAGTTGCTGACATATTGTTGCCCTGTCGTATAAAAAGCTTACCCCAGTCGTTGCTTACAATCATAATTTCATCCAGCGGGCTTGGAGCCAGATACATATACCTGCTTCCGCTTGAACTAAACTGCACGCTGCCGGAGCCACCATAACCAGCAGGCGCGACGGTTACATTTTTGCGGCTTCTTGCATACACCCAGCCACTGTAGCTGCCAAAATATATATCTCCGTTCGGACGTATTGCAGCGCCCAAAATACCATGACCGCCGCCATGGCTGCTGTCTGCGACCATACCGCTGGTGATAATAGTACCCAGAGCATTATATTTTGACACTGCCGCCGTACCATCGCCAAAGCCCAGCACTATCTCGCCGGTAATCGGGTTGCCGTCCGCACTGTAAATACTCTTGCCGTAATTGTACGCTGACACCTGACCAGTGCCTGACATATCGAACTCGTTTCTCGTGTACACCTGACCATTGCCAACAACAACAGTAACCGTGTCGGCCAGAGCCGCACCGCATTGCGACAATACCATTGCAAACAATATCGCGAAAACTTTTTTTATTTTCATATTACAATCTCTCCATTTATTTTTAACAACCTGATTTTTCAAATACACGGAAACAATAAACCATTGTTAATCTTCTTAAAAAGACTAATCGCAGTTGTCATTTTCCGGAGCATTACATTTTGTCCAATTCATCGCAAATTCCGCAAGGTCGCTGAAGTTCACATAACAGTCATTGTTTAAATCGCCGGCCAGACCCTGCCCTCTTGCAATTAACTCTATGCAGTTCGGCATCGGCTCGGGATTCGTCTCAAGGCCTATCACAGGCCAGCCCAAATCAACCGGCATTGTAATATCGGGACCGGCTATATCCAGCAATGACCGTACATATACATTGCCATTATACAAGCCAATTACAACATTGTTATTCGCCGTAACCGCCAGACTAAGAACCATACTTTGAAAAGCGGCATAAGATTTTCCCGGACGCGGTTCTGCTGCCAGGTTATTCGCATTACGCAAAAACACCTCGCCTGATACATTGCCAATTACGAGTAAATCGCCAGATGTGCGTGCCAACGCTGATATTTGAACGCCTGTTCCGCCGATAACCGTACCGTCGCCGACAAATCCTGCCGGTGCGACAGTCAGATTCGCATTATCCCGAACATATACCCTGCCATTAATTGTGCCAAGTGCAATATCGCCTGTGGATAGTCCAAGCCGGCCGGTTATAGTCGTTCCAAAGTTTGTGCCATCGCCGAGATAACCCGAAGGAGCGGCCGCCATATAGTTGCCCTGACGCAGATAAAGTATTCCTGGATGAGCAGCGGCAATGAGTTCATCGAGCGGATTTGTCGCAACATAAACAGGTTCGTTAGTTGCTGAAAAATCAAAATCAACCGGCACTGTATAACCCGGAGGCGCGGCGTTCACAGCAAGATGATTTCTTGCATACACCATACCGCTGGAACTGCTGAAATAAAGTTCGCCGTTTGGACGTATCGCGGCGCCCACAACGGCCGTACCGTCGCCGACGGTAGCACAGCTAATCATTGTGTCGAGTGAGTCGTACTTTGACACCGATGCCCTGCCGTCTCCGTAACCTATTACGATGTCGCCGTTATCGGGGTTTCCGTCCATACTGCGGGCCGTCAATCCAAGGCAGGTATGCCCTGATACATAGCCCGTGCTTGTAAGGTCGAGTTCGTTTCTGGTGGTAACAAAGCTATCGGTTTCGACAAGCGCGGTAATCGTACTGGGCTGTACCGCATTTGAACTTTTCAAAAGATAAATATGAACGCCCATCGCGGCAAAATTATCGGTAAAACTGCCACTCGTCAAAGTAACCGTTCGACTTTCTCCCAATACTGTTGCCGTGGTAATTGAAGGATTCAATCCTGATAACGTGAAACCAACGCCTGACCTCAAAAGAGTTTGATTGTTATTGACCGCCACCAGCACGGCATCATCTCCATCGCCGGCAAACACCCACGTTATATTTCCGCTATATGTATTGCTGCACGACGAGCTTAGCCCGACTCTTCCCTTGAGAAGCGAAGGGAGAATCGTCTTAAGCTGATTGGTTACCGGATAAACGATACTATTGCGAAATCCCGTGGCAGGTGCCCCATAAGTTGATTCTACGCCCTCAAAAATGAACGGCATAATTCCATCCGCTCCCATAGAGACAGGAGCAAAAACCATATACCGAAACTGTGGTGGCGTGGGCAAAGAGTACCCAAATGCCTGATATAAACCAGGTAACGCCAAATACCCTTTCCCAGCAGCTTTCGCTGCAGCAACATCAGCCGGTACCGAGGAATATAAATTGGTGGTATATAACTCTCGACCTATCACATCACATGCCGCTAAATAATCTGTATGCGTCGAAACAGCCGAATAAAGAACCAAAAGCACGATATGGTTAGGATTGGGGTCTGCCGCTTTAATAGCGTTATATTTTGCTATCAACGTTGATGCAGGAATACCTCTTATTTCCGGCTCATCATCTAAATAATAACCATATAAGCCCGGATGATTTTTTACTAAGTTGACCCAGGAAGTTACCTCGTCTATCGTTGATGATGGGTGCAGGTCTAACATAAACTTAACGCCCCTGGCGTATGCTGTATTCATATAAGCCGTAATATTCGCAATACCTTCTGCTCTGGCATAGTATGGCATTACATAATTAAAACCGTATTGCATACTTTCATTTAGCGGTGTAATACCCGCCAGACCGGGAATTCCTATTTCCGGCCATTTCTGCAGAGCATACCACCCCATCGGAAAGGTCTTCTGACCATTGACTAAAAAACCGCCCGGCGCAGTCTCCGCCCCGGCGGAAGACAAAAAGCAGGAAATCAGGAATAAAATACATACGATAATGACAGCTTTTAATGAAAATTTACGATACCAACTGTATTCTTTTCTTTTTTTCATATTATTGTCTCCTGTTTATTTGCCGCTCTTAAAAAACAGCGGTGAGCCCCGACATATAACGAAGCGAACTCACCGCTGGCAATAATTTAAATCTAAATTTTATACTTTACTTCCTAAAACACAGTCAATTCTAACGACGACGACGCAGTAATCCAAACAAACCACCAGCTAACAAAGTAATTGTCATCGGCTCTGGAATAGCGTAAACGCCAAAATTTGTTCCGCTTTGGGTGTAACGGTATGTCAGAGGCGTAACATCGGCACCATCTATATCGAACAGCGACCGGACAAGCATTTTGCCATCATATCCAACTATCACAACATTGTTGTTTGATGTAATCGTCAAAGCCCTTACACCAGTCCATTGGGCCATATACGCGCTGTATGTAGAGGCAAAGCCGGCGATATCGCTATTGCTCACGTCGCTCGCGGCTCGCACAAACAACTCGCCCGAGTCATTGCCAATTACTATGTACTCGGTGCCATTCACCACTTTGGATGCCATAGCCGTACCCACTGTCCGTGAGCCGTTTCCAAGAATAGCATGGTCAACGTATCCGGCCGGTGCCAAAGATAAGTCTGCGTTATCCCGAACAAATATGTAGCCATCAGGGTTGCCAGCTCTGCTCGCAATTACAACATCGCCAGTGCTTAGTACGAGCGTTCCTGTTATGCTCGACCCAAATTGCATGCCATCTCCCAAACCAACGGTGGCAGCCATATTGTTGCCTTGCCGCAGAAAAGCGCTGCCGATATCATTGCCGGCAATCAGTACCTCATCTACTGCACCCGAAGCCGGGTACATATACATACCACTGCCTGAACCTAACTGCAGGTTGGCTGGCTGTGTATAACCTGCGGGGGCGGCGGTTACGTTGGTGCCGCTTCTTGCATACACCCAACCGTCAAGACTGCCGAAATACAGGTTGCCATTTGGCCGTATTGCAGCACCCAGAATGCCCGAACCATTGCCAACAACGCCGCTGCTGACAGTGGTATCGAGAGAATCATATCTTGCCACTCTGGCTGAACCATCGCTGAAACCCCATACGATAGTGCCGTCTGAATTGCCGGCCGAACAATAGATATCCACACCTGCGGGGTTGCCCCAATACGAAGTCTGACCGGTGCCGTTCAGGTCGAACTCGTTGACCGTGAAAGTGCCAGTCGCCGTAACGAGTACAATACTGTCTGGTGTAACAGCCTGGGCTGCAACGCACAGCGCCAATACCATTATGGTCGACACTACAACATTAAAAAAAGTTTTCATCTTCATTTTACTGCCTCCAAAAAAATATTTAACACTTACTTTTGGTTTCTGCAACACACAGAAACAACAAAACATTTGGTCATATTCTTACATTACTCCTGGCAATTTCCATTTTGAGGGTCATTGCATTGTGTCCAGTTCAGGGCGAGCATCGCAAAGTCCGCGAAATCTATGTAGCAGTCTTCATTTAAATCCATATCCATATCGCCGCCCCGGGCAATTATGTCCGCACAGGTCAGCGTTATCGTTTCGGTCTTGGAAACAACAACAGCGGCTATAACAGGCGTACCGCCGGAATAACGGGGCGTCATCGGGCAGATATCGGCGCCGTCTATATCGAACAGCGACCGGACATAGACCCTGCCGTCATACAGAGCTATCACAACATTATTATTCGACGTAACCGCCAAGGCCGCTATGCCGTTATAAGCGGCCATATCGCTGGTGGAAGTGGATGCAAAACCGGGAATCACACTTTGTGTCAGGTCGCTTGCTTTCCGAACAAACACCTGACCGGAGTCATTGCCAATTACCACATAGTCCTTTTTGCTCACCGCCAGCGCAACGATGCGAGCGCCGGACCCAAAAGTCGTGCCATCGCCGACATACCCGGCAGGCGCCGCAGCCATATTCGCATCATCGCGAATGAACACTTGAGCAGTTCCAGTTACAGTACCTGTAGCCAACACTACATCGCCCGTTGAAAGAGTCCGACAAGCAGTTATAATTCTATCCCACTCCATATAGCTGTTCACATAACCGGAAGGAACTGAATTCATATCATTACCCTGACGCACTTTTGTCTGTTTTGCGTCAGTCGATACAAAAATAGCTTTATCCTGCGGATTTACCGTCACTGTTAGATATGCGGGCGGGTGAATGGCATTGGGGTCATTGACATCATACACAGGTATGAACTGTAAATTCGCAGGCAGCACATAACCCGGAGGCACGGCAGTTACGTTAGTGTGAGACCTTGCATAAGCCCATCCGTCCACATTTGCGAAATACAACTCGCCATTCGGCCGTATCGCCACGCTTAATACGTTTGAGCCGTTGCCAATAGTACCGCTGGTGATAGTGGTGCCAAGATGGTTGTAGTCCACCACTGCCGCTGTGCCGTTAGTAAAGCCTATTACGACCTCACCGGTAGCCGGGTTGGCGGCCGCACTGGTAATGGCCTTGCTGTAATATTTTGACGAAGTCGTACCAGTACCGGATGTGTCAAACTCGCTGACCGTGAAAGCGTTGCCATTCCCTTTAAGGATTGTAACTTTGTCAGCCATAACCGCGCTGCACATCACAAATAGAATCGCGACCAGCAATACAAAAACTTTTATTTTCATCTTACCACTTCTCCTTTCATCTATAATTACTTGTTCCATAAACCAATATTTCCGAATACATTAGAAACCGTAAAATCTCTGGTTGTTATCCTTACCATACACAATCTTCGTTTTCCGGGTCATTGCATTTTGTCCAGTCCAGGGCAAATATCGCTATGTCCTTAAAGTCCACATAGCAATCCCTGTTAAAATCGCCCGTCAGAACATTACCCATCGAAATTTTTTGCTCGCAGGTTGGCTCGCCGCCTGTGTAGGGCATCGGGAAGATTCCTACGATTCCAATATCGCCAGCGGTGAAGTCGCTCGGCGGCACAATATCATCGCCGGCTATATCAAACAACGAACGAACAAAGACCCTGCCCTCGTGGCAGCCGATTATAACATTATTATTCGACGTAACCGCCAGAGCGGAAGGCCCCCATATAAATTGACCGGTTACTTCATTGCTAACATAGCCAGGCAGCAGACTCGTATTAGCAAGGTTGCTTGCCGGCCGCACATACACATTAGCGTGGTCATTGCCGATTATAAGCATGTCGTCCGCTGTCCGCGCCATCGCCTTAATTCTGCCATCAGTGCCTACCTGTACGCCACTGACATCACCGGGACTGCCGGCATATCCGGTCGGCAGCGCAGCCATATTCGCATCGTCGCGAATAAATACCTTTGCATTGCCCGTAAGTCCCGAAGCTATCACAACGTCGCCGGTTGAAGTGGTCTGCCACGCCGTCAGATAGCTGCCCCATACTATATGGTCATTCACATAACCCGGGGGAACTGAATTCATATCATTGCCCTGACGTATCCACGTTTCAAATCTATCGGTAGCTATAAAAACAACTTTATCCTGCGGACTGGTAGTTACAGAGAGATAAGGACTGGCGCCGGATATCAACTGTAAAGCCGCAGGCGGCGTATATCCCGGAGGCACAGCAGTTATATCATTGTTATCCCTTGCGTAAGCCCATCCCTCCGTATTCGCGAAATACAGCTCGCCATTCGGCCGTATCGCCGTACCAAGTATTGCGCTGCCGCCGCTAATTGTGCCGCTGGTGAGAATGGTGCCAAGTTTATTGTACTTCACCACCGCCGTGGTGCCGTCATTAAAACCGAGTACTATATCGCCGGTAGCTCTGTTGCCAGCCGCGCTATTGATGCCCTTTCCGAAATCATACTGCGAAACTAAACCCGTGATGGTTAAGTCGTTCTCATCGAACGTATATAACCAGCCATTCCCTGCAACAATCGTAACATCATCGGCCACAGCGATACCGCACAGCATCAACGCCATTATGGCAATCGCCGCAACAATTCTTCTTACTTTCATCTCACTTCTCCTTTCGCTTCTAAATAATTTTTATGTAAAATTAACGTTTCTAAGCACATAGCTATTATCCAATTCTATTCGTCGCCCCATTTTCTGGTTTCAAAGTCCCTGAATTTCAAATACTCCGTATGCCCATCAAAAAGAGCCATATTACAGCCGCCACCGTGCAGCTTCGGCAAAGCCCAGTTAAAGTTTTTCCCTTCCGAATACAAAATCGCCCTGTTCGTATCGCCTAACCCGTCCTTATCAGTGTCGGTACCATTCGGTTTCTGGATGTCATACTCTGCCGGGCTGTAAAATCCCCAATCATAACAATCAAAGAATGTTACCCACGTGGCGGTATGACGAACGTTTGCAGCCCTAATCGGTTCATTTATAATTCCTGCAGACGGCTGCTGCCAAACAAATGGTCCCGAGTACCTCCCTGTAACAGGGTGTCTGGCTCTCAAAGCAAAATGCGGTCCAATCCATCCTGCCCACCCATACCTTTGTGCGCTGTCCTTGTAACCCGACGGACATCGACGTATTTCATTTGTTGCATTCTTCTTATTGTCCCCCTCATACGGATCCGTGCCTGCTTTAACCTGTTTGCCACCAAGATATGGCATAAGCGTACTGAGATAAAGCGTTTCAGTCGGGTCAGTGTACGGATTTCCGGTACTTACGCCGCCGTACCATGGAAATAGGCCATCGTGGTCAACTGGATACATAGCCGCTGCAAGCCCCCAGGTCCGCATCTTCGCAGAACAGGCAAGTCTTTGAGCCTGATTGCGGGCTTTTTGTAATGCCGGCATCAGAATCGCCAGCAACAAGGCTATGATAGCGATTACCACGAGCAGTTCAACGAGCGTGAAACCAAAACGGCGGATTGTTTTTACCGGGAACTTGCCAACAACTGCCCCAGTGTTACTGGCATCAAATCTTTCAACGACCTGCGTGTTTTTCATATCAAAAACTCCATCCAACAATTTTACGGCCTTTCGTTCTTCCATTAGCTTCTTCCGTGTGCAGAAAGCCTTAATCATTCATCAGAATACAAAATTGGTATTATGTTGTCAAGACATTTTTATCATTAAAGTTAAATTTTTAAAATAAAAACACTAAATACTTGCAAATAAAGATTTTATATTAAATATTATTTTTCTGGTCTTGTAAAAAAAACATTTGACTAATATATCTGAACTTGTTATCATAAAGCCGTATTGGTATGGAGAGGACTAATAAAGTTGTAATATTTTAAGAAGTATATAGAGTGTATAGTATGGATAAATGTAAAATCGAAACATTGTCGCCAATCTCGGCAGTTGCCAAAGTAGCCGCCCTTTTACGCGAAGACATTCGCAGCGGGCGGTACGCCGTAGGCGACCCTATCGAGACCGAGCGTGTATTGGCCGGTAAACTGCGTGTCAGCAGGGAGACCGTTCGTCAGTCTCTTAGTATCCTTAGAAGTGAACGGCTTGTTATAAGACAACAGGGAAGAGGGACATTTGTAACCAACCCCACCTATGCCGCTAACGGCGACAGGGAAACACTGCTCATAGGCGCATTGGTTTATGAGAAAGATTACTACTTTGGCACAATTCTGCAGGGAGCCTTTTCGCACGCTACTCGTCGAGGTTATATTCTGGCCACAGGCATAAACAGCACGGAAGATTCCGAAAAAGAGCATGTGGAGGCTTTCATTAAAAGCGGAGTCAGGGGCGTTATTCTCGCTCCAACAATGGGCAAGCATTCGTCCCACGCCTATGACCGTTTAGTCAAAGAAAAAATTCCCGTCGTACTCATCGACAATAAATTACACGATAGATATGAAGATTTCGTCAGTGTCGACAATTACCAGGGAACGGTATTAGCCGCCAAACATCTGATAGATTTGGGACATACTGCGATTGGATACATAGGATATGACATACCCGACGACCTGCCCTGCCAGCCGGAGCGTTTGCTTGGTTTTACAAGTATGTGCCGGCAATCGGGCATAAAAGTCTCCGATAAATGGATAATCGAAGTGAACAGCGATAATTGCCTGGAAAAAATGCGGACTATCCTTCAGCAGGAAAACCATCCGACCGCTTTTGTTTTTTACAATGATTATTTAGCCACCCGTATGCTTGATGCCGCACACGAATTGAATCTGAAAGTTCCGGATGACATTTCAATCGTGGGATTTGACGATTCGCCGATAGCTAAAACCTGTTCTGTTCCGATTACTACGATTTGTCCGCGTCCTCGCGAACTGGGAAAAATTATGGTGGATACTCTTGTGAACAAAATCGAGAACACGCAGCAACAAATAAAACAAAGCATTCTGATTGAGCCGAGGCTGGTAATTCGGAAGTCCACCGCTCCGCCAAAAAAAGTTTAACCGAAAGATAAAAATTTCTGTTTCTTGAAACTTGCAATAACTAATAAGGAAAAACGTCAATGAGAAAGCAGTATTCTTTTGAAAACTCAAAAAAACTCTGGCTTGAAGCGCAGGACATTATACCTGGCGGCTCACAGGCGACTCGTGCGCCGCTGTACCCGGAGTTTCCGACCTATTTCAAAAAAGCCAAAGGCTGTCGAATGTGGGATGTGGACGGCAATGAGTTCATCGACCTGCTGTGCAGTATTGGCCCGATTATTTTAGGCTATGCATACGACAGAGTTGACAACGCCGTCAGAGAAATTATGAAAGATTCATTTCAGTCTTCTATGAATCATCCGATACAATTAGAACTCGCAAGACTTCTTATTGAGGTTATTCCCTGCGCCGAGCAGGTGAGATTTCTTAAAACCGGCACGGAAGCGACACAGGCGGCGGCCAGACTGGCACGCCATATTACAAAACGAACCTATATTGCCAGATGCGGCTATCATGGCTGGGCGGATATGTGGTGGTATGGAAAAACCGAAGGCATACCTAAGGCTGCATGGGAAACAATCCCCCGATTCAATGGCGCTGCTGAAGACCTTGAGAATCTCTTTAAAAAAACCAATGAGCCTTTCGCTGCCGTCATTCTTTGCCCGGCTGACACCAGGCCTTTTACCAAAGAAAACTATCAGGCTATTGTGGACATTGCGCACAGACACGGCGCACTGGTGATATTTGATGAAGTAAAGACTGGTTTCCGTACAAGCCTCGGCGGAGCGCAGGAACTTTTGGGGGTTACTCCGGACATTACGACCGTCTCAAAAGGTATGGGAAACGGCTATCCAATTTCCGCCGTGGTCGGAAAAGAAGAATATATGAGACGGATGCCGGAAACTCCGACCGCCGGAACATTTTCAGTGGAAGCTATTTCTATTGCCGCGGCAATAGAAACTATCAGGGAAATAAAGGAAAAAAATGTTGTTGGCCATCTTTGGAATAGCGGTCAGCGTCTGATTGACGGCCTGAACAAAATCTGCCGGGATTATAATATGGACGAACCCAGAGCATACGCCGACCCCGTCCCATCTATGCCTCGTTTCACCTGGAAATCTGGCGAAGATAACCCTCAACACCCTGTTCACCAGTATTTCTTTGGTGAATGCGTCAAATACGGCCTGTTTTTTAGTCAATGGCACGTTGCGTTTGTCAATTATTCTCATAAAAACGAGGACATCGATGAAGCTCTGGATATTTGCGACTTCGTAATGGCCAAAACTAAAAAATATGCCGCCAATATATCAGGAAACGCAAATTATAAAAAAGCAGTTGTCCACAAATCCAATCCCGTCAAAGCAGCAACATAGGCCTGTTTGCTATGGTTCAACAGGCTATACGGCAAGACAAACATGTGATTGAATAACATACATGGAGTAGAGTATAGTATGAAAATAGGAATAACCCAGTACACTGCCGGTGCAGGCGGGCTTATGCTTCTTGAACGAGCTCAAAAAATAGGCTTGAACGGCGTTGAGCCGATGATTGCCGCGGCGGATTCAGATTATCTCCTGTGGTCCGGCGGCGAAATTGAAAAATTTTTGCAGCGAGCAAATGAATTAAGAATATTAGTACCGACAGCCGCAATGGCTATTTTTAACAACGATGACTCTATCGTGAACGCAAAAGGAAAAGACAGAGCCATTAAGATAATCCGTTGTTCTCTGGAATTCACCGCGGCGATTGGAGCCGATATTATGCTGTTATGCACATATTTCGCGTCTAATCCAGATTCACCGTCAAAGAAAGATAATTTGATAAAAATACTGCGGGAAGCAGAGCCGATAGCTCGCGACTTACAAGTCGCCATCGCTTTAGAGTCGCCTTTGCCGATTGCGGAACTGTCTGAACTTGTTGACGAAGTCGGCTCTGAATATGTCGGCATCTACTACGATGTAGGCAACGCCCTGTATTTAGGTTACGACCCTGCCAGGGAAATCGAACAGGCCGGCCGACGCATCCTGTCGGTACACATAAAGGACACCGCAAAAAATCTGGGCGATTCGCACTTAGGCGCCGGCCGACTCAATCTGGACAGCACAATGAAATCGTTAATGAAGATTCATTACAACGGCTGGTTCATAATCGAAACGCCCCCCGGGAATGACAAAGCGATTCAGAATGATATTAAAATGCTCGATAAATATACGTTTGATGCGGTTAGAATATAAATATGAAAACAAAAGCTGTTGTATTCACTGAAAAAAACAAGGTTGAAATTCAGAATGTTGCCCTGTCCGACATAACTGACAACGATGTGCTTATAGATGTGGAATACTCGTTTATCAGCCCCGGCACGGAACGATGGTGTCTGGGCGGACAGTTTCACTATGGCAATAAACTAAATTACTCCTTCCCTTTTGTACCCGGCTATCAACACGCCGGTCGCGTCAAGGCCATAGGTAAAGCAGTAACGACGATTAAGCCCGGCGACAGAGTTTTTGCGCCTTTTAATCGTTTCATCGGCATCAATTCAATGTGGGGCGGCCACTGCTCAATGAGCATTAATGCCGAAAGCGATGTAATAAAACTGCCCGACAATGTATCTTCACTCGAAGCTGCCGCGCTGGTGGTCGCTCAAGTCGGCTGCAATGGCGGCTCTCGACCGCCGGTTGAAGCGGGGAATTATGCTGTTGTACTTGGCGACGGTCTAATCGGTCAGTTCGTCGCGCAAACTTTGCGAAGCAGAGGAGCGTATGTAATTGTTGCCGGCTGCGGCGACAAAAAACGGCTGGAATACGCTCGCAAATACTCCTGTGATAAAACAGTGGACATCGCCGAGGCTGACATCCGAACGGAAATCACAAAACTGGTGCCAAATGGAGTAAATATCGTCGTAGAAGCGACAGGCTTGTCTGAAAATGACAATCTCGCCCTCGACCTATTAGCCTATAATGGACATTATGTGCTAAATGGGTTTTACTCTATTGAACACAGAATTGACCTTAATCCATTTTCCTTAAAAGAGATTACAGTGTACAATCCCGCAAGTTTTACGCGGCCGCGATTGGAAGAAACGCTTAATCTGATAGCGGCAAAAAAACTCGATGTCAAGTCGCTTATTACCCATAATATAAAATCGGTCAATGCCGCGATGATTTATGACGATATTATACTGGCTCATAAAGAATTCTCGCTCGGCATAGCTATTGACTGGACGGATGATAAAACGTATGCCTATTAAAAACAAAACCGATATCTCTCTGCTTTCTTCGCTTAAAGCATCTTGGATTTGGCCTTTTGACCAAAAAGACATAGTCAATCAATATGTGGAATTTCGTCACGAATTTCTTCTGGCAAACCCTGATGCTGGCGCACAACTTGCTGTGAGCGTGGACAGTAATTATGTCGTATGGGTTAACGGCAGATTCGTTGACACCGGTCAGTTCCCCGATTACCCGGCCAATAAGACCTGCGATTTTTTGCCTGTCGGCCAATATCTTCAAAGCGGCAAAAACGTATTGGCGATTCTCGCGCATTACTGCGGAGAGGGGCATTTTTCCTATATCAAAGGTCGGCCAGCCTTAATCTACGCGTTGAAATCCGGAGACACCGCGGCGGTCAGCGGCAGAAACGCATTTTATCGAAGTTCGCCATGTTTTCATCAGGGGCCGATTCCCAAAATAACACAGCAAATGCCATTTACTTTCGAATTTAATGCTATATATGATGATGGGTGGCAATCGCCTGACTATCAAATAAATAACCGCTGGACATCAATATCAGATAAAGACATTGTAACAGCCGACCATAAAAATGTTTTGCAGCCCAGACCTGTCAAAAAGCTGGAGAGAAAACCAAAAACACCTGTCAGTATTGTTGCCCAGGGCGTATTCAAACGGTGCGACGCAGGAAAAAAAACTGTCGCCGAGCTAATGCAGACGGATTTTCTATCTCCGCGCTGTGCGGCTGACATTTTCAAAAATACAAAAAATACGCCGGTACAATTGGCCGGCGGGATAGAGATAAACTTAAGTTCCGTTACGGAAAAAAATGCGTATATGGTCGTGGATTTGGGCAGAGAAGATACCGGATACATTCAACTCGAAATGGATGCCTCTGCCGGCACAGTTATTGATTTTGCTTTTGGAGAGCATCTCAATGATTTGAGAGTGCGTTCCGCGGTTGACGGCAGAAACTTCGCGTCCAGATATATATGCAAAGAAGGCAGACAATCGTTTACATATTACTTCACCCGATTCGGTTTGAGATATATACAGCTTCATATAAGCGGGCTTTCTGAAAAGTTCACGCTGTATTACGCCGGACTAATACCGGCAGAATATCCAGTTGAGGAAAAAGGCCGATTCGACCCCTCTGATAAACTGCATAAGCGAATCTACGAAGTCGGTGTCAGAACGCTCCATCTTTGTATGCACGAACACTACGAAGATACTCCGTGGCGGGAACAGGCTCTATATGCAAATGACGCTCGCAATCAGGCGATTGGCGGGTATTACTGTTTTGGGGAATATCAATTCCCAAAGGTTTCTCTTTCGCTGTTGGGCGATAGCCTTAAAGACGATGGGTATCTCGAACTTTGCGCCCCGGCTGAAATATCCATAACTATTCCGGCATTCAGTATGGCTTGGTTTCTTGGTCTTTCCGATTACCTGCTTTTCAGCGGCGATGTGGATTTTATAAAAAGCCGGCTCGCGCAGGTTGAAAAAATGCTGAATCGATATCTCGCGAGTTTGATTGATGGGCTGCTGCCGGTACCGGATGGCGACAGATTTTGGCACTTTTATGATTGGGCGGCAGGATTTGACGGCGCCAATGAAGCTCACACTGCATTAATCAAACCGCAGACCACCAGGTTCGATGCGCCTTTAAATTTATTTCTTTGTATGGCACTGGAGGCCGGCTCATTTTTGGAAGGAGTTTGCGGAAATCGGAAAAACGCCGACAACTATAAAACCTGCGCTGACAAACTGCGAGAAACTTTCCATCAAAATTTCTGGAACGCCAAAAACCGCGCATATAAGACATATTTAGGCGAAAACAGCATTGAACACTTTACCGAACTTACACAGGCATTGGCAATATGCGCCGGAGCGTGTCCGGACGAAACAGCGGACTCTCTTAGACAGGTGCTTGTCAATGAAGATAATTGTTTAGTCAAAACGTCCACCAGCCAGTCGCTATATAAGTTTGAAGCGATACTAAAGGATAAAGAAAAATATGGACAGTGGGTATTTGACGCGATAGCCAAAGACTGGGGCAATATGCTGTTTTCCGGCGCAACAAGCTTCTGGGAAACGCTCAAAGGTGCTTGGGATTTTAATAATGCAGGCAGCCTTTGCCACGGCTGGTCTGCGATTCCGGTGTATTTCTATCAGGCATGCCTGCTGGGCATAAAACCAATCGAACCGGGATTTACAAAATTCAGCGTTGCCCCTGCACATTCGAACATCGCAAAAGCAGTCGGTTCTGTGCCGACTCCTTTCGGCCTGATTAAGCTGAATTGGAGACAGACCGATGACAGAATCATTTATGACCTGTCATACCCGAAAGGCACATATCCTGTTTTTCCAAACAGTACAACAAAAGATACTATCAATTTGACTTGTTTTGAACAATGAAACCATAAAATTCGTAATCATAAAGGGAGATTAAGATGAATGTCAGAAAAGTTGTTATAGCGTTGGCCGTGGTGACACTGGCGCTGTGCGGCGCTGTTCAGGCCGATTATGTTACAATCGTTACTGGGGACGGCCGCGCGTACACGGTCGATGAATTTGACCTGTCTATCGTTGGTCAGGTTTCGACGTGTAATTACGGCAAGAGCATCTATTCCGCCGCTGGAAATAGCGTCAACGGCGACATAGTACTCGGCTTTGCCGATGGCACGGCCGCGGTGGCAAAGTATAATTCACTTGGTACTTTCATCACCAGCGGAACCGTGGGAAATGGCACAGCTCTGACCGATGTAGCGGTACGTCCGAATGGCGAACTGTATTTCACGACTGTAACCGGATTGGCTTATGCGAGGTCTCACACCAACGTAACCGCTGCGCCTTCAGGCTATACGCTGCCCGCGGATTTACAGCTTATTTCCGGTACAGCTCCTTATCTATATGTAGCAGCAAGTCCGCTGGACGAAGTGCTTTTCGTAGCTTCCGACAGAAAAGAAACGTGGATACGCCGAGGCAACAATATGTCGTTAGCTCCTTCGGGTTATTTATATTCTCATATATACTGGGACAGGAGGTTAACCGCCAAGTTAGTCCTTTCAACTGGCGATATTGTGTTGTCTCAAATGGGGCCGGATGGAAATGCCGGCGCACAGGTGTTCGTTCGTGATAACGCCAATATGTCTATACCGCCTGCAGGGTATGTTGGCAGCGGCGCAATTTTAGGAACTGGCGCTTATGTTAGGGCGATTGCTCGAACTGCCGATGACCTGCTTATAATCGGCAACGACTCCGGCCAGATATTTCTGCGATACGCAAATAATCTGACCACTGAACCGTTCCCTGGGAATTCCTACGCCGCTGGATTTCCATGGGGGCCTACCGCTATGGCGGTTACGTCGAACAATAATGTCGTAATAGGCCTGTACAATGGCCAGATTTATGTCCGCTCGCTGGACGATATAGATGGCAGCGAAGTCGCACCTTCATTGGACTTCACCGCCGACAACACAGGAATTGTGGCAATCATTCCTCACGACCCCACGCCGACAAACTGTGATGAAATAACTTCACAAGGTAAAAATATGACCGGAGACCTTAACAGGGATTGCTATGTGAACATTGACGACCTTGCACTGTTTGCTCTGGACTGGCTGACCGAATATAAAAATCCCGAAGCGGACTTTTTAAAGGCGGGATTGATTCCAGATTCCTATTCCGGCCTCGGATACGAGCCGGAAGTCCCTGCTCCCTGGACACCAGTCGTCATCAATGGTGCCACCGTCAATGTCTGGAATAGAGCCGTCACTTTTGGCGGAAACGGCCTTCCTGAAAATATCACCAGCGCCGGAATGAATGTTCTTTCCGGGCCTGTTGTTTTAAGAGCGTTTGCAGATGACCTCGAATTACTGCCTGCTGTCGGTGCCGCTCACGTTACAAAGCTTTCCGACGGTTCTGCAGAAGCGACAGGCAGTATGGCTTTTTCCGGCCTTTCCGTCAATACGCGAAGCCTCATAGAATTTGATGGCTGCATTCGCATTGAATTGGAAGTCCTCGCAACGGGAACAGGTCCTGATAGTTTTATTTTAGACATACCGCTTTCAAGCGACTTCGCGGAGCTTATCAACTCACATAAATTGAATTATGTGATTTCCGAACCTACTTCTTCCGGCTCTATACCGGCCGGAACGGGCGTTGTCTGGAATCGCGATTATCTTGTGCCGTTTATATGGCTGGGCAATACCAAAGCGGGACTAAGTTGGTTTGCGGCATCACAAAAGGGCTGGATGGTCGCTCCGGCAACCACATCGGAAGTTACGCAGGAAATTATTCGGACTGGAAGCGAAGTTAAACTAAGAGTACATCTTGCAGACAGAGCTTTCCCGTTAGGACAAGTTCGTCAGATAGTCTTTGGGCTGCATCCAACGCCCGTAAAACCTATACGAGCGGACTGGCGACTAAAAGAAAGATATGGACGGCATCCTATGGCGCCTCCTGAACTGCTTTGTAATTCAGTCCTGTTTGAACCCTTTGGCAAATGGTGGGGTTGGCCTGAACCAAAAAGCGATGCATTGGTTACCAAAATGCAGTGGGACATCGACAATGGGCTGGTCCCATATCAGCAGGATAGGGAGCCGGTGGGCTGGCCGGTACTCGAAACCGCAAGGAATCAAGTTCATGCAGATGGCGGTCGCATCTATTGGTATGCCCCCGTTCATCAGCTCGCCAATATTTCTCCATGGTACCGCCTCTACGGAAAAGACTGGGAGTTGACCGAAGGCGTTGGCTATGAGAATGCAACGGACGAGTGGTACAACGCAGAGCCGGTTTGCCCCGCAAGTAAATGGCAGGACCTTTATATAGGCACCATAGCAACCCGTTCTCTGCCGATATATGATTTTGATGGCGTTTACCTTGACACGTACATGCCATATAAATGCAAAAATGCCGCCCACGGCTGCGGATACATAGATGACTATGGAGTAAGACAGGGCGAATATACTATATGGCCGATGAGAGAACAGATGAAACGACTGTACAGAGTCGTCCACGCCAAAGCAGGCGCAAGCATTATTGGGCATATTTCATCAACTCCTATGCCGCCAATATACAGTTTCATTGACTCGGCTCTTAGCGGTGAACAGTACTGGACATATTTTCAGGTACAGGGCGGAGTCGATTACCATACTGTGCTTCCTTTGGACAAATGCCGTACTGAAGTTATGGGAAGACAATGGGGCTGGGCGCCTTTGTGGCTGCCGGAATTCAAGACTGCCGCTTCCGCAACCAGCAGAGAATTATTGTCTTTGATTCTTCTGCACGATAGCTTAATCCTTTCGGCCAATATGGATGGATATGAAGCCAATATATCAAACAAATATCTCTGGGAGCTTGGCTTTGTTAATTCCGAATTTGTCGGTTACTTTGATTCGCCCCCGCCGGCAACCGCCAGTTCGCCAAACATATATGTCAGCGCTTACAAAGATGCCAACGGCATTCCCGGCGATGTCATATTAATCATAACAAACCACGGACTAACCGGCGGTACGTTTAATATAGTTCCAAATCTCGGCGATCTCGGATTGTCATCAGGATGGACTGCGATAGAGAAACAATATAATATGACACTTACAAATGTGAACGACGCGTTTGATGTATATCTGCCGGGCAAGGACTTCACCATTGTTTCTATAAGTTCCAACTAAAAATAAGCGGACTTTGTAAATAAAAATTGCAGTACGAACTGCGATAAGGAGTGATTGAGATGAAAATTGAGAAAGTCGTTGTAATAATGTTATTGACGCTGTGCGGTACGGCATTGGCCGATAAAATTACTGTCATCGTCAGTGATGGTCGGGTGGACACCAGAGATGAGTTTAATATGTCAGCCGCGGCTCGTGCCTCATATTACGCGTATGGCAAAAACATCGCCAGCGCTGCCGGTAACCGGAACAATGGCGACATCGTGCTTGGCTTTGTCGATGGCACTGCAGCAGTGGCAAAATACTATGCTCTCGATACCATTATTACCAGTGGTACCGTCGGGGACGGGTCAAGTCTTTTGGGATCCACTATACGGCCAAACGGCGAGTTATATTTCGGCAGTATGAGCGGCTGGGTGTATGCCAGAGATAACACTAACGTAACAGCCGCGCCTCCGGGCTATGCGCTGCCCGCCGACCGGCAATTTGCCACAGGTGCTAATACATATATGTACCCGACTTCGAGTCCGCTTTTGTCAGATGAAATAATTATCACGCAGAATGATACCGGCAAAATCTTTCTTAGACAAGGCAACAATATGGCGGAAGCCCCCGCAGGCTATCTTAATGATGGCATTGAGTTTGGAACGACTATATTCAGCCAGCTCGGACTATCCCAGGGCTATATAATGTTCGCCACAAACGACGGCAGAGTATTTATTCGTTATAATAATGACTTATCTATCGTACCAGCCGGAATTGTTGGCGACAATACCGTAATAGGAGGAACCGGCTCCCCAATCAAAGCGCTTGCACGCACCGCAAAAGATGTGCTGTTGATTGGCAACAATGCAGGTGAACTGTTTTTACGAAATCTAAAAGATTTAACCGAGGAGCCGTTTCCCGGAAAATCTTATGCAACTTTCCCAGGTGCCATCTACTCTCTGACGCTCACTTCCAACTACAATGTTGTTATTGGTCTGGATACAGGTATGGTCTATGTTCGTTCGCTGACAAACGGCATAGCCGGCACAGACATCACTGCGCCGGTGAACTTCGGCTCGCCTATTGTAAAGCTTGTGGCTATGCCTGACCCGCTGACTGCGGCGATGACTTGCGATGATGAAACCTGTTATGTGGACTTTGAGGACTTTGCGCAGCTTGCCCTGAACTGGCTAAAATGCAACGACCCAGAAAATACGAATTGTCAATAAAATACATCAGAACTGTGTGTTTGGAAATGGCCATTATGTGAGCGGCGATGGCATAGCCAATTCATCAGAAAAAAGCTCTTGTTTTTTACAGCAACTGGTTGTAGGATTCTACTGTCTTATGCCTGTCAAAAAACGGAAACTTCACGAAGCAATCGAAAATCGATAGTCGAAAGCCGCAAAAAGATGGAAATTCACTACTGGAACAAAGAAATAGAGACTGCCGATAGAAAAACAATTCAGGCGGTTCAGCTCCAAAGACTAAAAGCAATGGTCGCCTCGGCTCTGCATACGCCTTTTTACAAGCGAAAACTGCCCACAGTCGGCATAAATTCGCCAGACGACATAAAATCACTTGACGACCTGAAAAAAATCCCCCTCGCGAGCAAAGAAGACCTTCGCCAGAATTACCCCAAAGGCTTTCTCGCCGTTGATACCTCCGAAGTCGTGCGAATCCACACATCAAGCGGCACAACAGGCATCCCTACGGTAATTTATCTGTCCGCAGCCGACCTCGATGCCGCCACCGACATAATGGCTCGCAGTATCGTCGCCACCGGCGCGACACGCGGGGACGTTTTGCAAAATATGATGAGCTATGGCCTGTTCACCGGCGGCCTGTGTATGCACTACGGCGCAGAGCGAGTCGGCCTGATGGTAATCCCGGCGGCAGGCGGAAATACAAAACGACAGATTCAACTGATGAAAGATTTCGGCACAACCGTTCTGCACATCACGCCGAGTTATCTGCTGCATATTCATTCGACGCTGGGAGAATTCGGCACAAGCGTCAAAGACCTCTCGCTCAAAAAAGCGTTCATCGGCGCAGAGCCGCATTCGGAAAACACCCGCAAAAAAATCGAAGAGCTTTACGGCATCGATGCGTATAATTCCTACGGCCTTAGCGAAATGAACGGGCCGGGTGTCGCGTTTGAATGCGTTTATAAAAACGACCTGCACCTGTGGGAAGACGCTTATATCCTTGAAGTAATCGACCCGAAGACCGGCGACCCTGTTCCAGATGGTCAGGAAGGCGAGGTAGTTCTCACCAATCTGATTCGCCATGCGATGCCTCTGATGCGGTATCGCACAAGGGACCGGGCATTCGTGCATACAGACCCCTGCCCCTGCGGCAGAACGCATAGAAGAATTTCAAGAATCCTCGGCAGAACCGATGATATGCTCATCATCAACGGCGTGAACATCTTCCCATCGCAAATCGAAGAAGTGATAATGAAAATTCCCGAAGTCGGCACCAACTATCAAATTTACGTCGAAAAGCAGGGCTCGCTCGACAAGCTAATCGTCAAGGTCGAACTGTATTCAAAAATGTTCCTCGGCGAAGCGAAACAAATCGACAAACTTAAAGCCAAAATATCCGATGAACTGCGGGCATCCATCACAATTAAGCCCGTAATAGAACTTCACGAGCCGGGCGTTCTGCCGGTTTTTGAAGGCAAGGCCGTCAGGGTCGTTGACAAACGAGAGAAACTGTAAAGGAGCGCCAAAATGGCAAAGCAACTGCATATATTCGTGGAAAACAGTCCGGGAAGATTGAAAGCAATCACCGAAAATCTTCAAAAAATCGGCGCAAACATTCGCGCCTTTGCCATTCAGGACAGAGGCGACTTCGGCCTGATGAAACTTATCGTCAGCAATCCTGAACAGGCCTATTTAGCCCTTGCCGACAAAGGCTGCGCGTGCGCTTTGAAAGACGTTCTGGCGATTTCCGTCCCCGACTCCTGCGGCAATCTGCACAAATTACTGTCCGCTCTTGCCGACAACAAAATAAATATCATTGACGCGCACGGCTTCGTACTCCAGCCGAATAATAAAGGAGTTTGCATTCTTGAGATTGAAAACATAACGCAGACAAACGCCGAGAGCGTTGTAAAGAACGCGGGCTTTGAAATTCTCGACGACCAGCAGTTGTATAATCTGTAATTGAAATCGGCCAGTTTGAGCTATTTGCCGTTGACTTTATCGCCGATGAATTCAGGCACAAGCTGTTTTATGCCCGAAACGATAATTTTATAATCCTGTGTATCAGCCACGGAAACAAGTTCAACGATTTTGCGGTGAAGCTGCTCTCTGTCGAAGTCGCCTTTCTTTTGCCAGACACCGATTTTTTGATGGTGAGTGGGCATCATATCTTCGCCGGCAATTGAAAGCTCCTCGAAAAGTTTTTCGCCCGGCCGCATACCCGAAAATACAATTTCTATATCTTCGCCGGGACGGAAACCGCTAAGCGTAATAAGTTCTTTGGCCAAATCGACGATTTTTACAGGCTCGCCCATATCAAGCACAAAAATTTCACCGCCGTTGCCCATCGTGGCGGCCTGAAGGACAAGCTGTGAAGCCTCCGGTATGGTCATAAAGTATCTTCTCATTTCCGGATGCGTTATGGTAACCGGGCCGCCGGCAGCGATTTGCGCCTTGAATATCGGCACAACCGAGCCGTTTGAGCCGAGTACGTTGCCGAATCTGACCGTAACAAAATGAGTTTTGCTCGTGTTGTTGAGGTCCTGAATATAAAGCTCGGCGATTCGCTTCGACGAACCCATAATGCTTGTGGGATTGACAGCCTTGTCTGTGCTAATCATAACAAAGTGGCCTGCTCCATATTTATCGGCGGCATCGGCAACGGTTCTGGTCCCAATCACATTGTTCTTTATCGCCTCGCCGGGGTTTGCCTCCATTAGAGGAACGTGTTTATGAGCGGCAGCGTGAATGACTACTTCTGGCCTGTATTTTTCAAATATCTGCTCAACGCGAATTTTGTCGGTTATGTCGCAGATGACCGTTTCCATCGAAACCTGCGGATAATCTTTCCGCAGTTCCCTTTCGATAAAGAAAAGAACATTTTCCGACTGCTCAACCAAAAGCAACAGTTTCGGACTGAACTGGCAGACCTGCCTGCACATTTCCGAACCGATAGAGCCGCCTGCGCCGGTAACAAGTATCACTTTATTTTTCAGATAATTCTCAATCATATCGAGGTCGAGCTGAATCGCTTCCCTGCCGAGCAGGTCGTTTATGTCAACATCTCTGATTTGCGAAACCCTGAATCGCCCGCTGGCAATATCGGCAACGGAAGGAACCGTTCTGAACCGCGTCTTTGTGCCTTCGCACAACTGAACGACTTTACGCAACTGTTTGGCGTTTGCGCTGGGCATAGCGATAGCGATTTCATCGACGCTATACTTCTCGCAGACTTTCGGAAGCTGGTCAACGGTGCCAAGTACGCTTATACCGTGAATGTTCATTCCCTGTTTGGCCGGGTCGTCGTCTATAAAACCGACTACGTCATAACGTTCGACCTGCATACGATGCAGTTCGCGAAGGAGAGCTTCGCCGGCGTTTCCTGCGCCGACAATGAGAAATCTCTTCATTTTACCGGCCTGCTCGGTTCTGAATTCCTCGTGATAAAGCCGTACCGCCATTCGCAGACCGCCGAGCATTATGATAGTCGCGAGCATATCGAGAATAAAAACAGCCTGACTGAATGTCGTGAACTCAATGAAATACATCCTGATAGATTCTGTCCGCATAAAAACGGAGAACCACAGGATAACGAGAACCAAAGTGCTGATTAAAGACGCCTTTACGATTGCCAGCAAATCCGAAATGCTCACATACCGCCACCAGCCCTGATACTGTTTAAACCAGCCGAAAACAACGACTTTGACTAACAGAAAAAGGAGAAGAAGCCTTGGGTATTGCCCCAAAAACCAGTCGTTGCGGAACTGCATGTTATTGGCCAGCAGAAATGCCATAAGGAGACTGCCCGCGAAAATCCCGACGTGAATAAGCGTTATTATTTGTCTTCTGAATTTCAATACGCCGATAGGCAGAACACTCCCGCTGTCGCCCGACAGTCCCCCGTCGGCTTGCAAACCCTTGTTTTCTTCCATTTTTACCATTCGCTAAAAGAACAAAATTATTCAGGCTGCTGGGGCTGGGCAATTTCTTCAACTGCCTGTGCCTCCGGCTGAACCGGCGGCTGCGCCTCAACAAAAACTTCGTCAAGCGATACATTATCCGCTTTTTTTCTCAAAAGGCAATAAATAATAGAGTTCGCGGAAAAATAAAAGCTCATCGCCGCGGCAAGAACTATTCCCGCCACAGCCAAAATTTCCAGATTGATAACAAAAGCTCCTATTGACTCCGTGCCGGTCCGAACAATATTAGGCACGGCACCCGTAAGATTGAAAAACTCCGGCTCCGACCACAGAGCGTCAAGCTTGCCGATTGTCTGCGCCTGGCCGGCATCTGTCCACATAATAACGCCGAGAAAATATCTGCTCACAACCAGCGTCAGAAAAGCGACAAACCGCACGAACAGATAGCAAATCGCGCCATAAACAGCCGCGGCAACCGAGTACAATATAAACTGCCAGGGCTTCGTGCGAAGATAAATAAACGTCTTGCATATAATATCAAACGAATCGGAACTCTCGTAGCCCATCGCCCCGAACATCAGCGTCCCGCCGGTCAAAGCCCAGATGACCACGCTTGCGATTATCAAACCGAGGAACAGAACCCATATAAACAGCAACGCAAGAATTATTTCGCCCGCATAAGGGATATTGGCTGTCAGGCCGACTAATAGTATCAGAACGTAGCCGAGCGACGCGACCAATATCGCAGGAGCAATCAAAGCGCAAAACAGCGAGACAAATTTATTCAATGAAAATTTCAAACAGGGAGTAATGCCGGGTATCTGGTCTTTGGAAAACTGCATTGCCGCGCCTCTGCAAATCGCCCCGCCGGCGACAGTGATGACCAAAAGAGAAAAAGCCAAAAATATAACCGTATAAACAGCGTGGTACTTAATCGCCCATATCAGGGCAAGAACGCTTTCCGTTACCGCCAGAACGGCAAAATCAAATTTCAAAGTTAAAATCGAAACAACCATCTGGTTGAACCGCGTCATACAAAAACCCGACAATACCTCGAAGACGCCCTGCTTTTCAGCGCCAGGCCTGTCTTTATAGTTAGTAATAAAACTTTCGACCCTGTCAGGAGCGCCTATAAAACAGTGAAGCTCGGTCGGATATGTAACCGAACTGGTGAGCCTTGACATTCTCAAATCCCGAGAGGTGAGCTGACTGGAAACAACAACGGTTTTGGTGAAATCCATAAGCCAGCCCGCGGCAAAAATTATTATCACCGCCAAAAAGGCCGTAAAGAGCCTTGCCGGCTGAACGGCTATCCGAAAAGTCTTAAAAACATTCAAAAACAACAAATTATCGCAAAATCGAGGAGTGTTTGTCTGTTCAGTCATCGTTAAATCCCTTCAAAACAAGTCTCTTAATTAAGATTGTCGAATTATATATTCCTAAGTACTTATTTCAACATATTTTCCGACTAATCCACATTTTCCTCGTCCTGCCGCTCTACAGGACTTGAAATAACATATCCGCTTTCAAACCACGAATTTAGGTCAACCAATCGGCATCTTTTCGAGCAGAAAGGGAAAAACGATACCCCTTTAGCAGCCTTGTCGCTGGTTTTCGAGGGTCTGCTTACCTCTTTGCCGCAAGTTGGACAGTAAAATTCCATAGCCGACATTATACGCAAAAAAAAACTATTCAGACAGTAAAATTTTCTGTAAGAAGTCAGCAAAACAGGGAATTAAATACGCGCTAATTGCCTATGATGAATATAAATGCTATAATCCAACTTTCACGAATGAAAATGTCAAATAAAACCATTAACATAATAGACTGCGGCCTGAAGGATTATCAATCTGTTCTGGTAATGCAGAAAAAAACCGTCAAAGACCTGCAAACAGGCGCAGGCAGCGATACTGTATTCATCGTCGAACATCCGCCAGTAATAACTCTTGGCGCAAGGAGCAGCGCAAACAAACTCCTGGAAGATTCCGAGACAATAAAAAACGCCGGCATTGAAATCGTCGAAATCCGTCGCGGCGGCGGAACTACCGCGCACAACCCCGGCCAGCTTGTCATATACCCGATTATAAATCTTAAAAATCGCTCGCTCGGCGTTAGCGATTTCGTACACCTGCTCGAAAAAATCGGCATCGAACTGCTCGCAGAACTCGGCGTAAAATGCGAAACAATAAAATCTCTGCCGGGTCTGTGGACTGGCGAGAAAAAAATCGCCTCAATCGGCGTGCAGGTAAAAAAATGGATTACATTCCACGGCATCGCGATAAACATCAGCAACGATTTGAGCATCTTTGATTTAATCGTCCCCTGCGGCTTAGATAATGTTATAATGACCAGTGCGGAAAAACAACTTGGCAAAAAAGTGAATATGAACAATGCAAAGGATATTCTCAAAAAAATCCTGCTGGAAAAATTCAACTGTCAAGGATTACTTGACAGTTGCCGATAATAAAAAAACTTGAAAAATGAACAAAGACAACAATAAAAGACGACTGCCCGAATGGCTCAAACGCCCAATGCCTGCCGGTACAGACTATAACAACACAAGCGGCCTAATCGAAGGACTCGGCATAGAGACAATCTGCACAAACGCGAACTGCCCCAACAGAGGCCAGTGCTGGAGCAAAGGGACTGCCACAGTTTTAATACTCGGCAACATCTGCACGCGAAATTGCAAATTCTGTTCCGTCATCAAAGGCTCTCCCCTGCCGCCGGACAAAACCGAACCGAACAGAGTCGCCGAGCTTGCCGAAAAATTAAAAATAAAATACTTAGTTATCACAAGCGTAACAAGAGACGATTTGCCCGACGGCGGAGCGCAGCATTTTAAAGATGTAATGGATACCGTTCGCAAAAAAATACCGGATATAAAATTCGAGCTGCTCGTGCCGGACTTCAAAAATTGTCAGCAAAAAGCCCTTGAAATTCTCGCGAATTCTCTGCCCTTTGTATTCGGCCACAATCTCGAAACCGTACCCCGGCTCTACAAAATCGCAAGAAGCGGAGCGAATTATCAGACATCTCTGAATCTGCTCGAAATGGCAAAAAAAAATCTGAACAATACGCCGACAAAATCCTCAATTATGCTCGGACTTGGCGAAACAGACGATGAAATTAAGCAGGTTTTATCCGACCTGCGAACTGTCCGCTGCGACCGTCTCGCAATCGGCCAATACCTCAAACCCTCAAAACAATCTCTCGATGTTGTCGAATATATTACTCCTGAAAAATTCGATTTCTGGGCTAAATACGCAAAGCAAATCGGATTTAGCTGGGTTATGTCATCGTCATTCACACGCAGCAGTTACAACGCCCATTTAGACGCAAATTAGCGTACATACTGGCTATTGGCTACTAAATTTGCACTTCCACTTTCATTTATTATACTCTATTCAGGGGTAGAATCTGAATGTTAATATTTGTAGCCAAAAAAAGGCAGCGCACCGGCATTGCTTTCATACTCACGATGATTATTCTGACAATAATCGCCGCTTTTGCCGTTGCTATGGCATCACTGGCATCGACAAGCGTTCAAATAACAGACAATCGCCAGAAGGCCGGCTCGGCTCTCTCGGCAGCGCAATCGGGAATAGACTACGCGAAATACTTTGCCGCTAATGTTAATGCTTCCTTACCAAGTACCACGAATAACATCGTAAGCAGCGTTGAAGCGAATGCCGTATGGGCAGTACTGTGCCAAAAACTCCAAAATGACAACACAGATATATTGAGCGTAAGTTCATCCGGGACTTTTGCGGACTCCGCAGGCGGCGGCACCCAGATTACAACCAATCCCGTCAGTATTGACGCAGACACAAGTTTTTCACTGCGATTTTTCCGTTACAACGCCTTGCCGAACATTATCAAAATACGAGTAATCGGCACGGACAACGCCATAACAAAAACCATTGAAATGCAAATGCGAATACAAAAGGATAGCGAAGTGTTGCATTACGCAATCGCAGGCCGGGGCAGAATTATTGTTACAGGCGATTCAACCATCAACGGCCCTGTTTTCAGCACCTGGAGAAAAATCAATTGGAAGCCGCCCGTAGAGACCACATCAGAAACTACAGTCAACGGCAGTTTAAGTACCGTTCTGACCAAACAGCAATTAGCGGACGCAGGCTGGCAGTTAGCCACGACTGATGCCCTTGGCCAGCCGCTGCTTGACGCGGACGGCAACATAATCCACACCGCAGGCGATACCATACAGGGCTATTACGAAGGAGTCAACTACGCCCAATCAGCCGATACTATGCCTGGATTGAGCGAAAACGACTACGATACAAGCTCATACAAAACTATCTGTACCGCTACTATTCCGGTATCTTCAACGACACAACGCGAATACTTCCCGCACGAACCTGGTGATTACACGGTTAAGAAAGACACCGGAGGCTATCGCTTTGACCGCTATGTATATAACAACCAGACGTTCACAAACGCCAAACTCCCCGGCGGAAGAAACGCGCTATTCACAAACTGCACTTTCAACGAGGTGCTTTTTATTCAATCGTCTTCCTTTTCTTCTTCTACCACTAAATGCAATAACGTCAGATTCGACAACTGCACTTTCAACGGCGTAATCGTTACCGACATTCCAAAAAACAGTTCAATACAGTGGATACAAAACTGTCTCTACTTCACCGGCACAGCGAATTTTAATAATACATCAAGTATTCAGGAAGCGACAATTCTCGCTCCGAACTTCAACGTCAATCTCGGCAACACCGCCGTTGTCGAAGATGGCGAGAGCAGTACGCTCACAGGCGCAATCGTCGGCGGAATCGTTGACATCAGAGGAAACGCGGAAATCAACGGCACTATAATTTCTACTTACGATACCAACGCACACAGCGAAGGATACGTCTCTAATATCGGCTTTGCTGACGATGGCGGCAGCGAAGGCGGACTGCCCGAAGATGTCGGCACTATTCACATTACCCCCTCGCCTGACAATCTTCTGCCAAGCGGAATCGCAACCCCGATTGTGATAACGACTTTGCAAAGTACCTATTCCGAAATTAACAATTAAAAACTTTTTATGAGGTAAATATGAGATTTAAAATGTTATTACTGTTAAGCCTGTTGGTTTTAGCGATCGGCTGTGTCGGCGTGCTGTATGCTGAAGACGTACCACCTCCTGCCGACCCCAATGCCATAGTTGACTCAAATGACATCAACGACCCTAATATAGTCGTGCCTGAATAGAAAAGAGTCATCGCCAACTTTGGTATTGGCAAACCCGGCTAATTGTTTATAATACCGGCATAAAATTCCTAATATGCCGGTATGACGAACTCTATAAATACATCAGAAAATCACAGCAACAGCTCAAGCGAAAACGAGTTGTTGCGCCGCTACGTTGCCGGCGACAAAGATGCCTTCGAGGAGATTCTAACTCGTTATAAAGACCAGCTTTACGCGTTTTTAAGAAGATTTCTCAACAACCAGCAGCTCGTAGAGGATGCCTTTCAGGATACTTTCCTCCAGCTTTATCAGAGCAGAAAAACCTTTGAAAAAGATAAACCCCTTCGCCCCTGGCTTTTCACAATCGCCGCCAATAAAGCTCGAGATGCCCTAAGAAAACAGCAAAGACACGATACCGTCTCTATCGCAGCGATGGCAGAACCGACGGAGTTAAGCATAGACGATGTTATGAACTCTCTAAAGGCTTATGAAATAACGCCTTATGACGAAGCTGAAAAAACCGAACATGCCGAAAGAGTACGCCGAATTATCTCTGAAATGCCCGAAAATCTGCGGGAAATTTTAATGTTGGCCTATTTTGAACAATTTTCTTACAAACAAATGGCTGATGTTTTGAGTATACCTATAGGAACGGTGAAAAGCCGGCTTCACACAGCCATAGTGTTTTTTACCAAAAAATGGAAATCCGCCACTGGCGATGGCGATGGAAAGTTTTAATGGACACGCTTACAAAAGAACAAAGGGACATACTGCTCGACTATTATTTCGAATGCGCAAACCAGAATGAGTCTGAAATCGCTAGGGGTCTTTTGGAAAATCATCAGGGGGCTGTCGAATTTTTTAGCAGGCTGTACGATTCACTTTCGCCATTGGAACACCTCAATACCGAAAACGATACGAACTGTCCCGACCATTTAGTCGAAAAAACCCTTGCCGGCATCTATTCGCAAAGCCAAAGCAGCGATGAGCCGGTCAGCGTTAATCGACTTGAAAAACTGCTCGCCGAGGAAAGTCAAAAGGTCGCGACAAAACGTTCGAGTTTCTGGAAAGGTCTGGCCGAGACCGTTGGCGTTGCCGCCGCGATTCTTATTATGTCCGGTATCTTTGTGCCTGTCTCTCGCAATATGAGAGCGCACGCGTGGCAAACCGCCTGTCAGGCAAACCTTTCAAAAATATCGCGGGGTTTGACGCAATACGCCGGCGACAATCAGGGCTTTCTGCCCGCCGTCGCCACAAAGGCTGGTTCTCCCTGGTGGAGAGTCGGCTCGGAAGGACAGGAAAGCCAGTCGAACACCCGGCACCTCTGGCTGCTCGTGCGCAACGGCTACGCAGAGCCGGAAGCATTTACCTGTCAGGGATGCGCAAGAGGCAAAACTATTAAATTGGACCGGGGGCAATTGGTAAAACTTCCCGATTTCCCCAACAGAAGATACATTTCTTACAGCTTCAAATTAATTTCCGACTCCAACAGAGCCGCCTATCCGAAGTCCGCAACGCCGCTGATGTCCGATGCCAACCCGATTTTTGAATCCTGCCTTAAAACCCAAACCTGCCTGTCGAAAGGCGAATTTGAGCCGATTAGAGTATGCGAAAAACTCGCGAGAATCAACAGCTACAATCACCGCACAAAAGGCCAGAACATTATGTTCAGCGACGGCGCGGTCAGATTTACGACACAAAGAATCTTCGGCCAAAACGACGATATTTTCACCGTCAGAGATTTAAATATATATCGCGGCAACGAAAAACCAAACACCGAAGCGGATATTTTCCTCGTACCGTAACAATACCGATTATTGGCGGCTGACTCGCTTCTTCTGAAAAAATTCCCGCAGTACCAAAGAACATTCATCGGCAAGAACGCCCTTTGTTACCGACAGCCTGTGATTCAATCTGTCGTCCTGCACGATATTATATAAACTTCCGCAAGCCCCCGCTTTGGGGTCATTGCAGCCGAATACCAATCTATCAAGCCTTCCCAGAACGCACGCCCCTGCGCACATACAGCAAGGCTCTAACGTAACATAAATTGTGCACCCGCCTAACCGCCAGTTGCCGACATATTCCGCCGCTGCGGTAAGAGCGATTACCTCCGCGTGCGCAGTCGGGTCGCCGAGCTGATGCCGCTGATTGTAGCCTTTGGCGATTATTTTATTCTCACAAACAATCACCGCGCCGACCGGCACATCGCCGTTTTCGCCGGCAATGTCAGCCTGATTGAGAGCCGCCGCCATAAACCGCCTGTCAATAGCCTCTTGAGTTTGTGATGAAATAATTTCACTCATATTTTATACCTGCCAACGGCATCGTGGATAATGTGTTCTATAAACGCGTCATAACCAATACCCGCCCTTTCCGCCGATGATGATAAATCCTCGCCGAAAGCGACATCGGGATTCGGATTCACTTCGATAATAACGATTTTGCCGTCCTCGGTAAGCCGCAAATCAATCCTGCCGTAATCACGCAACTGCAGCAGACTATAAGCACGCTTGCAAACCTGCTCAATATTTTTCGTTGTCTTCTGGTCAAGCTCGGCAAAACCATAATTTATATTCCATTTTTCACGGTACTCCTTGTTCCACTTTACTCGATAAGTCGCAAGGCACGGGCTGTGGGTGTCTTTATTATTGAAAACACACTCCCGTATCGGCAGAGCCGTAAGTTTTTTGTTGCCGAGTATTCCCACATAAAATTCCCTGCCGCCGATGTATTCCTCGGCAATCGCGTCCTGATTCCATTTGCCCGTAACAAACTCGATGCGCTGTCGCAGCGAATCAATATCATTGACCACCGAAGCGTTGGATATGCCGTCCGAGCCGTCCTCAAACGCAGGCTTTACAACTAATGGAAACGGTATTGATTTAGGAGCTTTCACCGCCCTGCCCGGCGGGAAAAACGCAAACTTAGGCACTCGTATTCGATGATGAGCGAGAATATATTTGCAAAGCATTTTATCCCGGCAGAGCATCAGACCGTTGCTGCCTGTTCCGGTGAATGGAATCGCCAGCAGTTCAAGCATTGCCGCGATGTTCTTGTCGTTCCGCCGGTCGCCCGCGAATTCTTCGGTGAGATTGAAAATCAATTCCGGGTTTTGCCGTCTTAATTCGTTAGCGACAGCAATAATATCGTCGCCAACTGGAACAATGCCGGTCTCGTAGCCCAGCCGCCGAATCGCCTGCACAACGCAATATTCAGTTGTCATTTTTTCTGGAGTGCCGACAAACTGTCCATCTTCGTTCGGCACAGTGGCATCATCGACAAGAACAGCGATTTTATATATTTTCTTCGACACTGCCCGCTAAATATATCGTTTTTAGCGTCAATTGCAACAAGCGTAAAAAAAACTTGACCGAATTCAAATATATGCGATAAACACTGTGCTTATGAACATTTTTGTAGGGTGGGCTTTAGCCCACGCTGTTTATTTTAAAATCTCATCGCCGCAGGCGATTCCATAATTTTGATATTTAATTTTTGATATTTAATTTTCTTTATGAAAAATGTAATTGAGCTAATATCCGAACGAATAACCGCCGCGATTGAACAGGCGACAGGCCAAAAGGCCGCCGCTATGGTTACCCCCGCCACCGATTCCAAATTCGGCGACTACCAGTCCAACGGCGCTTTCGCCCTTGCCAAACAATTAAAAAACAATCCTCGCCAATTAGCCGAGAAGGTTGTTGCCGCTCTGCAAATTGATGATATTTGTTTGCCGCCAGAAATCGCCGGCGCGGGCTTTATAAATTTGAGATTGAAGCCGGAATTTGTCGCCGAAAATCTGCTGCGAATCGCCGCCAACCCGAATCTCGATATAGAAAAAACATCGAATCCGCAAACTGTTGTCGTTGACTTTTCAGGCCCGAACATCGCAAAGCAGATGCACGTCGGCCATTTACGCAGCACAATCCTCGGCGACTGCATCTGCAATATGCTTGGATTTATTGGCCATGATGTAAAACGTCAAAACCACATCGGCGACTGGGGCAAACAATTCGGAATGCTTTGTGCCCTTTACGATAGAAAATGCATAGAGATGGGCCGTCAAGGGAAAACACTGAATGCTTCCGAAACATTATCAGATATTGAAGCTTTCTATAGAGAAGCACAGCAACTTTGTAATACAGATAAAGAATTTGATCAGGAAGCCCGTGAAGCAATTGCAGGTCTGCATTCTGGCAGTCAGGTTTGGTTAGCTCGTTGGGAAGAAATTGTTTCTTATTCTCGAGAACATTATGAAAAAATCTACGAGAAACTGAGAGTAGGCTTGTCTGATCTTCATGTTCGTGGCGAAAGTGAATATAGAGACAAACTCGCCGATGTTGTAAATGACTTAAAACAAAAGAAAGATTCACAGGGCAATCCTTTAGCCGTCGAATCTGATGGTGCAATTTGCGTTTTTCCTGACGGCTTCAAGACAAAAGAAGGCAATCCAATGCCTTTCATCATCCAAAAAACCGATGGCGCGTTCCTTTACGCAACAACCGACTTGGCCGCTCTGCGATATCGAATCAATGAATTAAAGGCCGACAGAATTATTTACGTTACCGATGCCCGGCAGAAATTGCATTTTGAAATGCTCTTTGCTGTTGCACGAAAAGCTGGCTGGATTAATGACAATATCAAACTCGACCACATCACATTCGGCTCCGTTCTCGGAGAAGATGGCAAACCGCTCAAAACCCGCTCCGGCGAAAATGTAAAATTAAAAGACCTGCTCGATGAAGCCGTAAAAAGAGCAAAAGCAGTCGTCGAAGAAAAAAATCCCGAACTGTCCGCCGATGAAAAGGAAAAAATCGCAAACGCCGTCGGCATTGGCGCTGTCAAATATGCTGATTACTCGAACAACCGAACCAGCGATTACATTTTCAGCTTCGATAAAATGCTCGCGATGGAAGGCAACACCGCCCCATATATGCAATACGCCTACGCCAGAGTAAAATCAATCGGCAGAAAAGCCGAACAAAAAGGCATCAACGTAGAAAATGAAATAAACAGCGTAAAAACACCCAATCTAACCGAACCTGCTGAACTTGCCCTTGCCAAGCACCTGATAAAATACGGCCAGAGTATAAACACCGCCCTTTCGGATTTAAGGCCTAACTTCCTGACTAACTATCTCTACGAGCTTGCGCAGGAGTTTAGCGGATTTTACAATGCCTGCCCCGTTCTCGAAGACACGCCGGCAAGACCGACGAGATTGCTGCTCTGCGATTTAACCGCAAAAACAATCCGCCACGGCCTCGAAAACCTCCTCGGCATTGAAGTTGTTAAACAAATGTGATATATTGTAATTATGATTGCCGAATATGAAAAACTAATTGAAAAATGTTCCGCGCTGAAAAAAGCCCGCCGGAGTGGCGTTGATGTATATATGCTGCTGGACAACTTGAAGAGAACGCCGCAGGAACGGCTGCAGCGTCATCAAATCGCATTGCAAACGTTCCAAAAATTTCATAACGCAGCGGTGAAATGATGCAAAACGATTTATTGAATCTGGTTGACAGGTTGTCCGATGCAGGCGTGGAATTTGTGATAATCGGCGGTCTTGCAGGTATAATCCACGGCTCAACTCGAACCACCCAGGACATCGATATCTGTTGCAAATTTACGCCGGAAAACTTATTCAAACTATTTGCCGCAGTCAAAAACACCAACCCTGTCCATAGAATGAGTCCCAATCGGCCTGTTCTGGTTTTGAACTCACAGAACGCTGACAAATTCAAAAATCTTTATTTGGATACGGACATTGGCCAGCTTGATTGCCTCGGTGAAGTACAGGGTATCGGCAATTTCGACGAGGTCTGCAAAAACGCAATTTCCGTTCACATCGGCGGCAAAAATTATCAGGTATTAAGTATTGACGCTCTGATTAAATCCAAAAAGTCGCTCAATCGCCCAACTGATAAGCAGGACGTGATACAATTGCAGGCAATAAAACAGTTCAGGCAAGAGGAAAAATGACTATGAAAATTTTAACTAATTCTTTCGACGTTAATACAACCGCAGGAAACCAACTGATTGATATTACGGAAAAAATCCGCAAGGCCGTTTCCGATACCGGCATAACCAACGGCTCGGCTATAATCTACTGCCCGCATACGACAGCGGCCATTACCATAAACGAAAACGCCGACCCGGATGTCGTACACGATATCCTGCTGACTCTTTCGGAAATTATCCCCCGCCGCAGAACGGGATACAGACACGGCGAAGGAAATTCCGATGCACACGTCAAAAGCTCGTTAGTCGGATGCAGCGAAACGGTGACCATCACCGATGGAAAATTGCAACTCGGCGTTTGGCAGGGAATATATTTCTGCGAATTTGACGGCCCAAGAAAAAGAACCGTCCACATCCAAATTACAGGCCAATAAACAAAAAGCCTGTACATTAGATTAGTGGTTAGCCCCGCCAATACATTGGCGGGGTCATTTAAACCCCATCGCCTAGGGCGATTCCCTTGTCATTGCGAGGAGGCCGAAGGCCGACGCGGCAATCTCTTCCCGTAGAGACGCACGCCGTGCGTCTTTGTCAGTGTGTAGGGTGGACAGATTTTCTGCCCACGCGTCTCAAGTTTGTGCGGGTGAGCTCCTTTGTCGCAGCGCCCTGTCGCGGCGTAGTCGAAGACGAAGACGGAGTGGCTATATTTTTTTTGTTTCCGCCGTTGCTTTGGCAAGTTCTTCTTCGGCATTTAGTCGTTGAAGTTTGACCCTATCCAGTTCACCACGAGTTGTCCGCCCAGCATCTAAAAGTAGTTTCGTCGATTTTTCCTGCTCTGCATATATGGTTACAATTTGGCTCAACAGATCGATTCTCTTTTGGGGTGTTTCAGACAGTTCAATTTCGACCCGCAACAAATCTATTTTAACCTGCCCAATCTGTTTGGAATCCGCACGACCGGCATTATAGCTCATCTCTACATCGTGCAGTGTTTTTTGTAGAATATCCCTGCGTTCCATAAGCAATTTGCGAGAATCTTCAACTGTTCCAATCTGCACATCTGTTTTAACATTCGGCTGCAAATTTTTGTATTCTTCCGCTGTATAGACACGAATAAAGTTCCCATCAATTATATATTTATTTGTGCCTATGACAGCCTTCAGTATTTCTTCAAATGTTACATCATAGAGTTCCCTTACTGCAAGCTTACCATTTATCTTATCTGATGGAATAATATTTTTCTTATATTTTTCACCTAAAAATCGCAGTGCATCCCTTATAGACATATCTCTTCTAAATGAAACATTGCATCGAGTATTGAGAGCAGACTCTTCGGAAGTGTCCTTTTCAACTCCAATCTGCACGTCCGTTTTAACATTCGGCTTCAGCGAAACATTTTTCAAAGTTGTCCATTTATATGACATCTGTTGAAATTTATAACTTGTCGCATTTTCAGCCTTTACTTCTTTGGCAACAAAAGTTTGCTGACGCATTCCATTTACTGTAAGCGAGGTTTGAAGATGTGCGCGGTTTTCTTTTCCACTTTTATCTATTACAATAACTCTGTCAGCCTTTTTATCGTTTAAATCATCTGTAATTGTTATCAAGAGACCGTCGGGGGAATCATTTGCCTGCGAAAAAATAACCTTGCCGCCATCAACATTTCTGAAAGTTGTACCTTGGCCGTTGTGCTCTGCAATCGTATTCCAGTCCGCTTTATCAGGAACAACACCAATTTTTATGTCTGTTGCCTTTGTACCAGCTTTGATATGCGCTCTTTGTCCGGCAAATAATCCACTGGGCTTTAACACTTCAATGTCGCTGCATGTTGTCGAATCCTTTATTTCTATTTTTATTTGGTCAAATCCGATGGGAGTTTTAAACACAAACTCGTACCCAGGGTCTTTAGATTGATAACTACTCCTTTCAATCGTCTCAATCTCATAGCCTAAAGGTTCCCCATCCGGCCCCCACCACTGTTTGCCTTTGCTCGGATGTTCACAAACGCCGATTAGCTCAACCGTTACGCCATTGGAAAGTGTTGCCTTAAAATCATTTTTTATCTCTGCCTGCCCAGAGATGCCTGTGGTGAGCTTGTCGAATCCAGTCGAACGGGTATTAATCCCCAGCTTTTCAAGAGAGTTGTTCTTTTCAAATGAAACGTGCAAATCATTATATAAAACATTTGTACCCTCGCTGTTTTCCTCTTCAAACAGGGCTTTATCATAGGCAATAACCGCATTGGGCAGGTCTGTCTGTCTAACCTTATGGCCAATGTATTCAATGTTTTTCATAAGCCATGCTAAATCCTCTGCATTAACATCTACCTTCGACAAATCCTGTAAACTTTCAGGATATTTTTCATTGTTATCGTTTGCAAAAACTATCAGCGTTTTGCCAAGTTCGGACAGCCTTTTGGCGGATGATATTCGATTGTGAAGCTTTTTCACTTTTTCATTCGTACTGCTTAAATCTTCGGACAAGAGAGTTCTTGCTTCTTCAACTGTCCTGACTCTACCGTCTTCGTGGTTAAGCCATTTACCGTTTTCCGGGTTGAGGCCGCGTAGATCAATAGGTTTTTCTATTGGCGTGTCGGAAAATTTCTGCGGAAGTTCTGCGATAACCGCTGCATATTTATCTTTCCAAACCCATACTTCAAGAATTTGCGCGTTTTCAAGCGTCTTTTTCCATTCTGGACTCAACGGATTATCGCTAATTTGAGCCTTAATAACACCTTCAGAAAGTCTTGTAAGACTTACGGCCGCTAATTTTTGAGCATCGTTAAGCGCAACAATTCTATTTATCGCAGCGTAAGCAGCCTCCGGCGTTGAAAAATCGTTGTCTCCGAAATCAGATACATTTTTATTAACTTCATAAATCATTAGTTCATTTGGCTCCGCGTTCGCACTCGACAGGGCATACATTATAATGGTTGGCAGCGCAACAAGAGTAAAAAGTCCGTATTTTTTCATAGCTATTCTCCTTAATCTGTTAATAAAATTTTAGACGCTGTATATTAGACGATTATTTTATGAAAGCGTTACAGTTTTTTTTATCAAAACTTAATTCACCTTTGCTTTATGCCTCTTTTATGTCCCCTAAATCCTGCCCGCTGCGATGCGCATCGCGGCGAGTTATCCCGCCTGCCTTGTCATAGCTTCAGCGAAGACAGGTCTAAAAAAATAAAATTTCCATCGGCTTCGCCGATTCCACAACTGATAACCGATAACTGATAACTGATAACTGCGTTTCTGTTTTTTTACAAAACCACATCAAAACTTGCAAAAACCTGATGATTTTTATAAAAATCGCTCAAAAGTCGTTCAAAATTTGAAATTTTTTAACGAAATTTAACAAAATTTGCAAAAAACTTGCGCATTTGGCCGAAGTGGCTGTTCATAAGTCCTTATTTTACGTTCTACCGGACAACATAAATAAAGGACTTAAGTTCACGCGCGCAAGCGCAACTTGCGCGTTTGGCTGACCTGCCCCGGCTTGCCGAATGGTCAAGGCTGTTTTCGCTTGACTTGCTCACTTCGTTAAGCGTACAATAATAACAGAAAATTATTTTACTGGGGTGGTAAAAAATGGCGAATTTTAATACCGCCGAAGATATTCTTCGTCTGGCCATCGGCAGAGAAATCGAGGCAAACGTCTTTTACAATCTTCTTACGCAATTTGTCGATGACCCGCAGGTTCGCGCCTTGTGCAGCGAGCTGGCCTCTGAAGAGCTTGAACACAAGGGGATTCTTGAACTTGAACTGATGAAGCTCGGCAGCGTCGTAAAGCCGCCTTTGGCCGCGGATATAAAAAACACTGTTCTTCCGAAGCCGCTTGACTATATGCTCGAAATGGCCAGAGTTTCGCAGATGGATTTGGAAAAAGTCGTGCTTTTAGCTATGGAGAAGGAAAAAACATCTTTTCGGCTATATATGGATTTGCTCTCATCGACAACAGACCCTGCCAGCCGTGAGACGATGATGAATTTAGCCGAAGAGGAAGCCCGTCACAAAATAAGTTTTGAGATTGAATACGAAAGACTCGCCACGACTCGCAAAAAACAGTAGCCCCCCGCCAAATCTGTCATCCCCCGCCCTTGTATCTTTGCCCGCATTAGGCGTAACTCTATTATTTGATTGCAGTTATGCTGTGTGTGAAATTTGAATTTAAAGGTTAAGCCGCTCATCTTAATAGTCGATACGGTAAATACCGTCGCAGGTCTGTGATAAAACTGTCAGACATAACACTGGTATGGCTATGATGTTACTGAAAAAAATCAAAATTTGGGGATTGAACAAAAAAAGCCCGGATAAGTCCGAGCTTTGCAACCAAATTCTGTGGTATCCGAGCAACAGAGATGCCCAGGCAAGTCCTAACTGCGCAAAACCAACCCAGCCGCCCCTGATGGTTCGTAAAGCCGCATGGCGAAAGTAGATATACCGCCCCGCCCGCTCTAAAAATACAGAGAGTCCAACCCTACCTTGAGCAAATTATGCTCAAAAATACCCAGATGTAACAACTATCGCCTAAAACTCGAAAGTTTTAGTATGATTTTTTCTTAGAATAGCAGTTTTTGCAATAAACTGGTCTGCCTTCTTTTGGCTGGAATGGAACTTCGCATTCCTGTCCGCACTCGCCACAGGTTGCTTTGTGCATTTCGCGTGGTCCAAAATCTCTTTTTGGTCCCCCTTTGTTAAAATCTCTCACAGGTCTTTCTCCGAAATAAATAATAAACAATCTTTAAATTATACTACGAAACGGCGAGCATAGCCAGAACACCCAAAATTGGCAAGAATAATCTGAAAAATCCTTGAGATAAACAAGGAACATCATAGTTTCCCCTTAATTTTCTTGCAACACTGACCTGTTGGATGTAAAGTAAGCGAAAATTTATTTGAGCATGTTTTTTGTCTCTTAATATTGGGGGCGGTTAGCTCAGTTGGTTAGAGCGCCTGCTCGACAAGCAGGAGGCCGATGGTTCGAGTCCATTACTGCCCATTTTCCACTATCTTGCAGGTTTCCGGGTGTGCCTGCAAGTTGCAGATTGTCCCCGCAATCATCAGGACTTACAACAATATCTTTTGATTCCTCACTTTGTCCGAATCGGCGGCAGAAAGAATTGCGATTATTCGAATTGGATATCGCTCAAGACGAGCTGGACTGCTGGTTGGCCATAAAAATTATCAACCTGCGCTTCAAAGGCTATATTGAAAAATTCGTTCTCCAAAAGTTTTTTTTCAAAATGAGCCATTTTAAAGCCAATGCACTTTACGCTGCCTGTGTTGTCGCAGACAGCTAATTGCAGATGTTCGCCGTCGGCGCCGACTTTTCTCGGCGCGGCTACCAATCTCAATCCTCTGGCGGCAAAAATCGGAGTCGGATTCCCCCTGCCGAACGGGCCGAGGAGGGCAAGAGATTTTATCAGCGATACCGTCAAATCTTTTATCCGGCAGACAGCGTCAATTTCAAATCTGCTGATAAATTCTTCGTTTTTCCAGTTGGCCAGTGCGTAATCTTCAAAGCATTTGCGGAAATTTTCGATTTTGTCAACGTCAATGGTAAGTCCTGCGGCCATAGCGTGTCCGCCGAATGAATTTAAGTCGGCACCGCAGGCGGTAATCGCCTGCAAAACGTCAAAGCCTTCTATCGAGCGTCCCGAACCCTGCGCTTTGTCGCCTGTGATGTTGAACAAAATTGTCGGGCGATAGTATTTATCGACAAGCCTCGAAGCCACAATGCCTATTACGCCTGTGTGCCATTCATCGCTGGCCAGAACGATGGTTTTACGGTCAGGGTGGTCGATGCCGGTCTCGACCATCATCGAGCAGGCCTGTTTTAATATCGCTTTTTCGGTTTGCTGACGCTGGCGGTTTTGCTGTTTGAGATACTCGGCGATTCGAATGGCGCGAACGGCGTTATCGCTGGTCAAAAGTTCAACGGCAAGGCGAGCGTGTCCCATTCTGCCAGCGGCGTTGAGCATCGGAGCGAGGCAGTAGCCGATGTGATAACTGTCAATCGTCTGCGAACTTAATTTGGCCGCGTCAACTAATGCTTTTGTGCCGGGCATACCGGAATCGGAAAAAGCCCGCAGGCCGAAGCTGCTGATTATTCTGTTTTCGCCTTTCATTTCGATTACGTCTGCAATCGTACCCATCGCGGCGAAAATCGTGGAGTTTATCAAAAACTGGCGAAGATGCTGCGGGGTAGCTCCTGTTCCCTTTAAGCGATTGACAACAGCCCAGGCGAGTTTGAAGGCGACGGTAGCGCCAGCGTTGAACTGGGAGGGATAATTTTCATCAAGATTCGGGTGGACTATCGCGACGGCGGGCGGCAATTTGCCGTCGTTCGACGGGCGGTGGTGGTCAGTAATTATTAAATCGATGCCTTTGTCTTTGACGGCCTGGGCGGAATCGAAGGCTGTTATGCCGCAATCGACGCTTATGATGAGTTTTACGCCGGTGCTGACAATCTGCTCGACGGCTTCGACGTTCAGGCCGTAGCCCTCGTCCACTCTGTGCGGAATATAATAGTCAACCTCGGCATCGAGAAGTTTGAAAAGGCCAAGCAGAATCGAGACCGATGTTATGCCGTCAACGTCGTAATCGCCGTAAATGGTGATTTTTTCTTTGTCTTTTACGGCTTTTTCGATTCTGTCAACGGCGGGCATTATGCCGGGCATTTTCTCCGGCTCGATAAGTTCATTGAGTTTTGGGTAGAGAAAACTTTTGGCCTGGTCGGCGGTTTTTACGCCTCTGTTTATGAGGAGCTGTGCGAGAATCGGCGAAACTTGCAGCTCGGATGCAAGAGAGGCAGACAGCGAATCGGCAGGTGAAATATGCCATTGTTTTTTCTGCATTCTTGCTGCCAAACGCATTAAAAGTCCTTAAAAGAAAATCAAATATAAAAAATAAAAAATTACGAAACCGCCTACGGCGGAAGCTATTTTACACTGGCGATTATAGAGGAAAAGGTGGAAATGTCAAATTAAGCAGCAAATAGTTCCGCCGCCTTACTTAACCGGTGCCCCACAGCCAAGAAAACGAATCAGGCCGTCAAGTATCGTCAATGGATGCGGCGGGCAGCCGGGGATATAAACGTCCACAGGCACAACGGCATCAGCCCCGTTTTTTACCTGCTCGTGGTCGATATAGGGGCCTCCCGAAATCGCGCAAGCGCCGACGGCAATGACTATCCGTGGGTCTGGCACGGCATCGTAAGTTTTTTTCAACGCCAGATGCATATTTTGCGTAACCGGCCCTGTAATCAAAAGCCCATCGGCGTGTCGCGGCGATGCTACAAATTGAATTCCAAATCGTCCCAAGTCCCAGGCTAATGTATTAAGCACATTTGTATCAGCCTCACAGGCGTTGCAGCCGCCTGCGCTGACCTGACGCAATTTTAATGACCGGCCAAATAATTTTCTTATGTCTCTGGTCATCGCAATATCATTGGGTCTGGCGGGCTGGTTATCGGATACAACCATTTCTTGTCGCTGGTGGGCGGCGAGCTGATAGCCGGCAGAAAATGTAACGGCCTGCTGCGGGCAGACTTTTGCGCATTCGCCGCAGAAAAGGCATTTGCCCATATCTATGCTCGGCCGACCGTCTTTAACAACGATAGCTCCTGTCGGGCAGGCTCGAACGCAGGCATCGCAGCCGGTGAGGCAGTTCCCGGCGTTGAGCATTGGGCGACCGCGAAATCTATCCGGCAATTTCGGCGGCGGGCCGTCAGGGTATTTCATTGTTTGATGTCCCTGCCGCAATCGGGCGAGAATTATCTTAAACATATTTTTTCCTTCGATAAGCTTGAATTAGCGGTCATAGGTCGTGCCCGCAATATGACAAATTAAAACTCTTATTACATAACGGGAAGTCGGAAATTTCCTGACCTCGCAGGGCATACGCCAGAGCCGGCCAGTTATGAAACGATGGGTCAACAATTTTATAACGAGCGAAGCTGCCCTGCTTATTTGTAATGGCTGTGTGGCAAACCTCGCCGCGCCATCCTTCGTTAAGCGTAACTGTAAAACTGTCGGGCGCAAGCGGGCCGACTTCTACTAAAGGCGAGCCTGCGGGAATGGCGGCGAACTGTTCGCGAATAAATTTTATAGACCGCTGAATTTCGAGCCAGCGAACAAAAGCACGCCCGAAGGCATCGCCGTTATCGCAGGCGGAAACCGGAATATGCGAAAATCTAAAAATACCGGAAGGCTGGTCTTGTCGAATGTCGCGGACTAAGCCGGATGCGCGTGCGGCCGGTCCGACGATGCCGAGTTCAACAGCGACACGCTGCGGCAAAATTCCCGTGTTCTCAAGTCTTGCCATAACCGACGGCGTATCCCAGAGCAAATTCACAGCGTTGGCGGTATCCTTTTCCGCTTTATCCAAGCGACACAGCAAATCGGCTGCGCAATGAGCGTCAATATCAAAACCAACGCCGCCTGGTCGAATCATTCCGCGACCGAATCGGCTTCCGCATAACAGAGCGGTCATATTAAGAAAATCGCCGCGAATTCTGCCGCAATAACTGGCGGTTGGCAGAAACCCGACATCATTGGATATAGCACCCAAATCGCCGACGTGATTGGCTAATCGTTCGAGTTCCAGAGCTACGCCTCGCAGCATTTGAGCGCGGGCGGTTTTTTGACAATGCGCCAGAGCCTCAATCGCCTGACAATAGCCGGTTGTGTGAGCGATGGTCGTGTCGCCTGCCAATGTTTCAGCATAATGAATAGACCGATTGGTTGGTTCGCCAATCATAGCTTGTTCTACGCCACGATGCTGAAACCCAAGCGCGATTTCCAGATGGAACACACGTTCGCCGTGGCACTGAAAACGAAAATGACCCGGCTCGATAATCCCCGCGTGCACAGGGCCTACGGCAACTTCGTGAACTTCGTCGCCTTCGACCTGATAAAAATCGCCCACAGCAGGCAAGATTGATTCATTTGCCGGTCTGTCCCACGCATCGCGGTTTGTTTTTGAATGGCAGTATCGAACTGGTTTAAGCCACGGATGGCCGATTGGCTTTAATCCGAACTGCTCGGCAATTTCGCGTTCAAACAAATGAAGCTGCGGGCAATCGGGCGTGAGCGAAGAAAATTTATCGCCCTGGATTTGCGTTCTGCCCACGCAAAGCCGATTCTGCTCGTCATCTGCCATCACAACATAAAGCTGTGTAATATCCGCCTGTTCGGTTGAATCGCCGAACATCGCCGATACGCGCTGCCCCGCGGCTGTGCCGTCGAGAATCGCCTGCTTAAAGCCTTCAAATTCGAGCGTCGGAATAGCGTCAAGTTTAACCGCCCTGCCGTTGGTCAGTTTTGCCAGGCTGTGATTATTCACGGTCGTCCCTCCAAAAAACATACTGCGTCTTTAATCAAAGTATCCAATGGGGCGGGAATATATAAACCGATACAAAGAACCATACCCATAAGAATTATCACGGGAGCGGCGGTAAGCCAGCCGTCGCGGTAAGGCGTATTTTGAACGCTCGCCGGTGCTCTGCCCTGAACGACTTTCAACACCGTTGCGCCCATACCGATAAAAACCAGCAGCAGCAGAACCAGAAACATCGCGGCGGTAATAAATCTGCCCATACTGAACGCTCCATTAAGAATGGCGAATTCGCTGATGAACGGGCCAAACGGAGGCGAACCTGTGATAGCCAAAAAACCGGCCAGGAACAGCGTGCCGGACAAAGGCAGCCGCCGCATCGCTCCGGTAACAACATCGGTAGTCTTGCCGCCATAAGCGCGGTGAATGTTGCCCGAAGAAAGAAAAAGCACGCCCTTCGTCAGGCCGTTGGTTACTATATGAAGTAATGTACCGAATAAGGCAGGCCCTCCGATACCGAGACCGAGCACAAGAATTCCCATATGTTCGACGCTGGAGTACGCGAGCATTCTCTTGAAATCGCGCTGATTGACCATAAACAACCCAGCCACAACCATAGAGAACAATCCCATAAAAAGCAGCAGCCGCGAAATATACGCGCTCTCCCCCGCCGCTATACATATTTGATAAATGCGCAGGATTGCCAGAAACGCGCAGCTCGTAACGCCGCCTGCGAATATCGCTCCGACTACGCCGGGTACTTCGCCATAAACTTCCGGCTTCCAGGTGTGCATCGGCGCAAGTCCCATCTTTGTGCCGTAGCCTACCAGCAGCAGGATAAACGCCGCGTGCAGCCAGGGCTTTGATAACTGCGGAGCATCCCGCAGAATATCTTCAAAAGTCAGATTGGATTCGAGTCCCGTCTGCAATGACGCGTAAGCCAGAAAAAATGTTCCCAGCAGCGCAAGGGCGATTCCGACCGAACCGACCATAAGATATTTCCAGGTAGCCTCAATGCTTCGCTGCGTCCGGTTGAAGTAAATCAGCGGCGCTGTTACGAGAGTAGTCGCTTCGATTGCCACCCACATCAGACCAAGATGATGCGACCAGACGACTACGCTCATAATGCCCAGAAAGCCGAGCATACACGCGCAGAAAACGCGATTCGAGCGTTCCTTTCTGTACTGAAGATAGCCGACCGTATAAAACGAGCAGAACAAAAACAGCGTGCTTACAACTAACAGCACGATTCGACCGGCAGGGTCTAAAACTAACCATTTGGCGGTAACCATAAGGTCAGGCTGAGTCAGTACGAATACCGTTGCGGCAGAGTATATAACCGCCGTCAGCGGCAGCAGCCACGGCCGCAGACGATTAGACGGAAACGCCAGCGCGACCCCAGCCATAAAAAGCGGAAAGAGAATCATTACATACGCCATAAATTATTCCTTAAGCGAAACCAGTCGGCGAGTATCCATCGAGGAGAACGCCTGGTTAATATGATTGATAATTATACAGGTTACGAAAATACCTACGAACAAATCAAGCATCACGCCCATCTCCACGATGAGCGGCATTGCCTCAATCAACAGCATACTGAAAATAAAAATGCCGTTTTCCAAAACAAGATAACCGATAACCTGGCTGATTGCCTTATAGCGGGTAACCAAAAGAATAAATCCAACAAGGACGGTCGCGATAGATGTCGGCACTAACAGCGTATAATAATGATTGCCCGCCAGGGGCAGTTGACCTGCGAACAGCAGCGCGAAAGCCGTCGCCAGAGCACCGAGTATGATTGAAGGCAGAAAACCTATCAATGGCTTTACCTCGTGTTTAATTTGAGCGTCGCGAAGAGCACGCATTATGATAGATGGAATAACTATCGCCTTGATGACAATAGCGACAACGACCGTCAGCGCAATCGGAATAGTCAGATGTTTATGCACAAGCAGCGGGATTAAACCAAGCAGCACGCCCTGCAAAGCCACGATGCGGGTTACCGCAAGGATTCGGCTTGTCCCCAGCGCAAACAGATTCATCATCAGGATAGTTACAAGAACTGTATTCAGCAGATTGGTCATTGATAATACCTCACCAAAAGAATAAATCCGAATCCGCAGAACAGCAGAGCTGAAATCAGCAGATAAGGTATATGACGCATTCGCAGCCTGGCCATTACGGATTCCACGATGCCGATAACGATTGCCAGCCCGAACATTTCCATAATGAACAGCGGCCAATTCATCCATATAGTTTTCGTCTGAAACGGCGAAATTATATGCAGCAAAACCGCGCCGAGAATAAACAGCTTCATCGATGCCGAGTAAAGTATTATGCCGAACAGCGGCCCACTGTGGTCCAAAACCATAACTTCGTGTATCATCGTCAGCTCAAGATGCGTATTGGGGTCGTCCACAGGAATCCTGCACGTTTCGGCCAGCAGCACGATAAACAAACCTATCGAAACCAAAACTAACGGAGCCGCCATCGCCACCGAGAACGCCCCCGCCGGGCAGTGCAGCATATTGTTCAGCGTCAGCGAGCCGGACACCTTTGCCAGAACCAAAAGCGTAAAAAACAACGCAGGTTCGGAAAGACAGGCGAAAGTTACTTCGCGAGCTGCGCCCATTCCCTCAAAAGGCGAGCCGGTGTCCAATGCCGCGGCCGTTGTGAAGAATCTTGCCAGTCCGAACAGATACGCGAAAAGAATCAGGTCGCCGGCGAAAGAAATCGGCGCGTTAAATCGGCTAATTGGCATCAGCATACCCGCCAGCAGCACCGTTGCGAGCGTAACAATCGGCCCGGCAATAAAAACCCACGTCGTAGTTCTGCTGATTACCATTCCCTTGCGCATAAGCTTTATAATGTCGTAATAGGCCTGAAGAACAGGCGGGCCGTTTCTGCCGGCAAACCACGCTTTGGTCTTGTTAATGATGCCCAGCAACAGCGGAGGCATAGTCAGCAGCAACAGAATATGAATTAGTTTATCAACCATTATTTAACTCCAATCGTACCGCAGATAAGCAAAACTATTACAATGATTAGAATATAAAGAACATAAAAATGCGTCTGTCCCTGCTGCAAAACGCGAAGCGAAGGCAGATACCGCCCCGCAACGTTGAACAGCGGCATTATCAATCGGTCAAGAACCGTATCAGGAATAATATTTTTAAAGTTTGCGGTTTTTGGAAAAAAACCGCGAACTCTCGGCCAATGAATCTTCGGCCAGAGAATAAAACCGAACAGGCTTACAAGCGTCTGGCCGAACGATGAGCCGGTGTATTGCACTCGGCTGCTCGGCTGGGTGTAGCCGCAGTCCCACGTTCCAGCCTCGCTGACAACTCTGGTTTTTACCAGCCTTTTCAACGCAAAGGCGATTATCCCAGCGAGCAAAATAAAAGCTATACTCATTTTAGTAATCCAGCCCAGCGGCGCGACTGTCGTAATTGATGTCGTCTGTTCGGGCAACCCAGCCCAAACCCTGACAGCGTCATCAAGCATCTTACCGGCAATCATCGGAAAAAATCCGATACAAACACAGCCAAAAGCCAGAACCGCCATAGGCCACATCATACCTGCCGATGGGTCGTGTGGGCAGTGTGGGTGTTCGGCGGATTTGCAGCGAGCAGTACCAAGAAACACCGTACCGAGCATCTTAACAAAACACGCGACAGCCATCGCTCCAATCATTGCCAATGCTACTGCCGCTATGCCCGCGACAGGAAATCCAGTCCCCCCGCCAATGCCGAGAGTATGAAACAATCCGCTGTAAATCAGCCATTCGCCTGCAAAGCCGTTCAGCGGCGGCAACGCGCAGATAGCGACCGCGCCTATGACAAACAGAATCATTGTCCGCGGCATCAATTTAGCCAGGCCGCCCATCTGGTCTATATCTCGTGTGCGTGAAGCGTGAATGACTGCGCCTGCGTTAAAAAACAGCAGCGATTTGAAAAGGCTGTGATTCCATATATGCAGCAGCGAACCGCCCAAGCCGAGTATTATCCAAATCGGCTGATTTAACGCCCGTCCGAGCAACGCTAATCCCAAACCAATCATAATTATTCCAATATTTTCTATACTGCTGTATGCCAGTATCCGTTTGATGTCATTTTGGCTTATGGCAAACGCGATTCCCGCTATTCCCGTAACCGCTCCCAATATCAATACCGCGCAGCCCCACCAAACAGCCGATACGTCAAGCAGCGCGGTTATTCGGACGATTCCGTACACGCCCATTTTGAGCATAACGCCCGACATCACCGCCGATACATGACTCGGCGCGTTTGCGTGTGCGCCCGGCAGCCAGATATGCAGAGGCATTATTCCAGCCTTGAACCCGAATCCAATCAATGACAACACAAAAATCGTCCCGGCTATTTCCGCCGGTATCGTATGCACCGGATTTAACGCGAATGAACTTGTCGCGTGCCGCCAGAGAGCAAACATCGCGATAAGACACAGCGTCCCGACGTGCGTCGCGATTAAATAAACCCACCCCGCCCTGCAAACTTCGGGATTGTCGTCTTCCGCCGTCGCCGCGAAGTAAGCCGCCAGAGCCATAATTTCCCACGCTATCAAAAACAAAACCGCGTCGTGCGCAACCACAACCAAAGCCATCGAACCGGCAAGCAAACCATAAAAGAAAACCAGCCTCCGCCCGTTTTCCGGATGTTCCGATTGTTTCCAGTACTTCAGCCCGTAAATCGAACCAAGCATCGGCACGACAAACACCGGCATCAAAAACATTACGCTGATAGCGTCGATTGTTATCGCAAACTGCCCCCACGGCAAAAACCAGGACACGCATAACGCCACCGGCAGCACATCATTGAGCGACACGGCTATGCCGCACAATCCAATAACGCCGCCGAGAAACATTAACAATGTCGCAATCCGCTGCCCAGCCAAAGAACGAGATGAAAACAAACAAACCGGCAAACCGCTAAAACCCAGCACGGCTATTGCCGTCAATATCATCCAAATACTTAACATATATATTTTTTAGAGGTTAGTTCGCATTATCATCGTGCGAACAACCGCGTAATAAACTCCTTAAATGGTATCATCGTGCTCATCATCAGAATTACCGTAATCAGAATATAGAGCAAATATTGTTGTGTTATTCCCTGCTGGAATCTGCGGAACCAGCCGAACAATTTTTCAAAACCGCGACCGGCAGGCATTATCGCCCTGTCTAATATCAAATCATCCGTATGACTGTACATCTTCGCAGGTTTGGGAAACAGCCCTTCTATTCGCGGACGATGAGTGCGCGGGCGAAGAACCCATCGGAACATTCCCGCAATCATCTGCGCAAACGAAGATGCCGTATATTGTATCCGACTGCTCGAAGCCGAATAGCCGCAGTCCCATGTGCCGACGCAGCGCGAAACTCGATAGTTCTGCCTCATAAAAACCGCTATTGATATAATCAGAACAACTAATAATATCGACATAAGGCTTACCGCTTTGAGCGGCGCGACATCGCCGATGCTTAACGCCCGCAAATTTGAATCAATCGTCCAGCCCGATATCGTACCATCGAGAACCGGAGGCAGCAGCACAGGCGCCAGGCCTATAATAACGCAGCAGGCCGCCAGAACAATCATCGGTATTCGCATACTGATTGGCGACTCGTGAGCGTTAGCTGTCGCCGCGCTGCGCGGATTTCCAAGAAACACCGCGCCGAAAACTTTCACGAAGCAGGCCAGCGCAAGCGCACCAATCATAGCAAGCACGGGCACGGCAATTACCGATACCAATGATTCATTAGTTATCACCGCACCGAGCAACCCCATATAAACAAATAACTCGCTGACAAATCCGTTCAGCGGAGGCAGACCGCAAATAGCAACCGCGCCTATGGCAAACATCGCAGCCGTCCACGGCATAGTTTTGGCCAATCCGCCAAGAGAATCTATGTTTCGCGTATGAACATTATGCACAACCGAACCTGCGCTCAAAAACAGCAGCGACTTAAACAAACTATGATTCCACGTATGCAACAGACAGCAGGCCAATCCTAATACAATCCATTTCGGCTGACCCGCCGAGCGACCCAGCATCGCCAGCCCAAGCCCCATCAGAATAATACCGACATTCTCAACGCTGTGATACGCCAGCAGTCGTTTCAAATCGTGTTGAGCGATAGCGAACACAACGCCCAGCAGCCCGCTGACCGCGCCAAGCAGAATAATAAGACCTCCCCACATATATGGCGGGTCGGGCAGCAGCGACAAAAACCGCACCAATCCGTAAATACCCATTTTCAGCACGATACCGGAGAGCATCGCGGAAATATGACTTGGCGCCGCGGCGTGCGCGCCGGGCAGCCAAAAATGAAACGGCATCATACCTGCCTTTAAACCGAATCCCAACAGCGATAAAAAGAACAGAACATTCATCACGCACAAACTTATCGCATCGCCGACGACAGGCTTCAAATCGTAAGACCCCGTTGCCCATCGCCACATCGCGAACAGACCAAACAGCGTCAGCGTGCCGATATGCGTAGCGATTATATAAATCCACCCTGCCCGCCGAGCCTCGTCTTTTTGGTCTTCGGTAGTAACCAGAAAGAACGCCGCCAGAGCCATAACTTCCCACCCGAACAAAAACGCCATCGCGTGTCTGCTGATAACTAACAGCGACATACCAGCCGTTAATAATCCCCAGAACAGTTGCAGTTTCCTGCTGTTTCTTATATGCCGAAGTTGCGGCCAGTATCCCAGTCCGTATATTGAACCGAGCCCGCTCATAAGAAAAACCGGCACGAGAAAAAACGCACTCAAGGCATCAATGCCGATAATTGAATTGCCCGCCGCAGGCCACGGAAAAATAATTGTTCGAGATTGATTAACACCCAATGCTAACGCAACGCCCGCCAATCCAAAAATTGAACTGCCGCACATCATAAATACAGCGATACGCTGTCCCCATACTGTTCTTCGCGGCAGAAACAGCCCCGGCAGTCCGCTGGCCGCCGCGAGAAAAATTGCTATTATAATAAGGTCAAGAGGCATTCTGGACTGTATCCAATGCGGGAATTGCGGTTTCGGCGCGAGACAGCGTTTCCATCAAATCCTCACGCGAAGCCTGTTTTTTGAGAGCGGCTTTAAAATCTTTATTTTGCAGAACAAACCCGAGACGGGACAATATATGCAGATGCGCCCGAACCGTCGGACTAATCAGCGTGAACAGTGTACTTACGGGCTGGCCGTCAATAGCTCCAAAATCTATCGGATTATCCAAAAAGCACAGCGTCATACTCGGCCTGGAAACGTGCAGAACGACCGGATTTCGGACGTGCGGAATAGCGATGCCCTCGCCGATACCCGTAGAACCTAATGTCTCGCGAGCCATCAGAACCTGATACAAAAACCCGCGGTCAACTTCTTCCGGCAGATTAAGAATATCGACGATAGCGCGAAGCACGGTCGGCTTATCGCCGCCGCCGATTCGGTAGGATATGCCTCCGGTTTTTAAAGCGTCCAAAAGGCTGGGCAGCGGAGTCTTGCCCTGCTCTGTTTCCTGGAATATCTCGGGAGAAACCTGTATTCGCCGGGAGGTCGCCCACTCTAACAGTTCGGAACGATTGAATCGGTACTGCTCGTTAATCTGATAAACCGGTATAACCTGCTGTTTAATCCAGCGATATATCGTTTTTTCAGAAACATTAAGGATTTTTGCGGTATCTTTGACGGATAATTGCATTAACATATTTCCTTGGATATTTTTATTACTACTACACTATTTGTCATTTTGTTAATTGATACAACATTATTGAATTCAGACGGTTATGGCCGAATATCAAATATCAAAAATTAAAATGCAAAAAGCAAAATGACATATCAAAATTTAAAAATCCGGCATTCCGGCGTTTTTTGAGTTTTGTGCCAGAAAACAGCGTGGGCTAAAGCCCACCCTACAAAACTGGATTCCCGCCTGCGCGGGAATGACAAGTCGTATTTGGCACTCGGCTAAAGTTTATCAGAAAACTACCATTTTGATTTTTACATTGTCATTTTGCATTTTAATTTTTGATTTTTGATTTTATGTCAATAACAGTCTTTTATCAGTGTAAGCAACGTTGTAGTATTATGACATATATGGACATTATAAATCCGTGTCCCCAGATGTCAAATTAAGTTTTCTGAAATCTTTTCCGCCGGACAAACAAAAACCCCGCCAATTTAATTTGACGGGGTTTGCGGTATTCTTTTGGGATTTAATCTATTCGCTTACTTTTCGTCGAGAATTTCGAGGCATTTAAACTTTTTGCCTTCCATAAACTCAAGACTTGCGCCGCCGCCTGTTGAAACGTGCGAAACGCGTTTGTTCAGGCCGAGTTTCTTGATTGCGCTTGCGCTGTCTCCGCCGCCGATTACGCTTGTTGCGCCTTTATCGGTAGCGTCGGCAACTGCCAGGGCAACCGCCTTTGTGCCTGCGTCGAATGGTTCGATTTCAAATACGCCCATCGGGCCGTTCCATACAACGGTTTTTGCGCCGGCCAACTTGCTTACAAATAATTTTATTGATTCCGGTCCGATGTCAACGCCCTGCCAGCCGTCGGGGATATTGCCGGCAACGACTTTGTTCGCCGCGTTGGCTTTGATTTCCTGCGAGATAACCGTGTCTGTCGGCAGAACCAATTCGCATCCGCCTTTGGCGGCGGTGGCCATCAGTTCCTTTGCCTTATCGACAAACTCATTTTCGCAAAGGCTGTTGCCGACCGTCATACCTTTGGCTTTGGCGAAGGTATAAGCCATAGCACCGCCGATGATTATTTTATCGACTTTTTTCATAAGATTTTCAATTACCTTGATTTTGTCGGAAACTTTCGCTCCGCCGAGTATTGCGACGAAAGGTTTTTTCGGATTATTCAGCGTCTCGCCGAGGAATTTCAATTCCTTTTCAACGAGGAAACCTGTAACCCGGTCTTTGCCCTTCATCATATCCGGCACGGTGAACATCGAAGCGTTGTCGCGGTGAGCGGTACCAAAAGCATCGTCAACATAAACATCGCCGAGTTCAGCCAACTGTTTTGCGAAGTCGTCTTTAGCTTTTCGCAGTGCGGGGTCTTCGGCGGCCTTTTTATCTTTTATTTCTTCGGCTTTATAGAATCTGACGTTTTCGAGCAGGAGTACCTGGCCGGGTTTCAGACCGGCGGCCTTTGCTTTTACATCCGCGCCGATGCAGTCATTGGCAAAGATTACGTCTGTGCCGAGATGTTCGGATAGTTTTTTGGCAACGGGAGCGAGCGAAAATTTAGCGACCTTTTCGCCGTCCGGTCTGCCAAGATGGCTCATCAAAATGACCGAGCCGCCTTTTTCAATGATTGTTTTAATTGTCGGCAGAGCGGCGACGATTCTCTTATCGTTGGTGATAACGCCGTTGTCGTCTAACGGCACATTAAAATCAACCCGCATCAAAACTTTTTTACCTTTTACGTTAATATCCGCTACTGTTTTCTTTGCCATTGTGGCTCCATCCGCTATTGGGTTATAGTTTAAAAATAAGGCGAGCCAATGTTTGAAGCTGACTCGCCTTAACAATTTGCTTATAAGCCTTTATTTGGCCATCTTTTTGAGCAGGTCGATAGTGCGGTTTGAATAACCCCACTCGTTGTCATACCAGCTCACAAGTTTGAAGAAATTCTTGTTCAATTCAACGCAGGAACCCGCGTCAAAAATAGATGAACGTTTGTCGTGAATAAAATCACTCGAAACTACTTCTTCTTCTGTATAGCCGAGAATATCTTTAAGATAAGTCTCGCTGGCTTTCTTCATCGCGGCCTTGATATCGGCAAGCGACGTTTCCTTGACTGTTTTGAATGTAAGGTCAACAACTGAAACTGTCGGCACCGGAACGCGGAAAGCCATACCTGTCAGCTTGCCCTTTACTTCCGGCAAAACCAAACCAACAGCCTTTGCTGCGCCTGTTGAAGATGGGATAATGTTTTGTGCTGCTGTGCGTCCGCCTTTCCAATCCTTCTTTGATGGGCCATCGACAGTTTTCTGTGTCGCTGTATAAGCGTGAACGGTTGTCATAATTCCCTCCGCAAGACCGAAGCCTTCCTTGAGCAGAACATGAACAACCGGAGCAAGACAGTTTGTCGTGCAGGATGCGTTCGATACGATATTGTGTTTCGCGCCGTCATACTTATCGTCGTTGACGCCCATTACAACGGTGATGTCTTCGCCTTTCGCCGGTGCGGTAATAATAACTTTCTTTGCGCCGGCGGTAATATGTCCCTGTGCCTTTTCCGCGGCAGTGAACAGGCCTGTTGATTCAATTACAATCTGCACGCCAAGTTTTGCCCAGGGCAACTCGGCAGGAGTCTTTGCGCTGACAACGAGAACGTCTTTGCCGTTCACTACCAGCACATCGTCATCAGCCTTGTCCGGCGAGGACTTTTTCGAGCCGACTGTGCCGTTGAACTTACCCTGTGTGGAATCATATTTCAGCAGATAAGCCAGATTATCAGCCGGTACGATATCACCGACCGCTACAACATCAAATTCTTTGCCAAGCAGACCCTGCTCTACCAGAGCACGGAAAACAAGTCGGCCGATTCGGCCAAAACCATTAATCGCTATCTTTGTTGCCATTCAAAAACTCCTTTAAAATAAGGTTAAATCTGTATTGGTTAAACCGTCTATACAGAGAATCCGCATTGTTTTCTCTGTACATCGGAGGGGGGATTGTATTTGGGGCAAATTACGATGTCAAGCGGAAAAAGCCCGCCTGTAATTATTTCAAATATTTTTTAAAAAAACTCTTGAAACTCCTGATAGGTTCTGGTATAAGCAGTAACTTAATATGGTTTTAAGAGTTTCTGGATACTCTTATTCTTTTTTTTACAAAATAGCGTAATTATGGTTGTGACACAAAAGTTTTTTTGTTTTCAGATAGAAAAATATTAGAAACATTGAACACCCAGTTACAAATTATAGTACAATAGTATAGAGACCTCTATTTGTTATATAGGTCTTTGTACTGTTACTTTTGGTTATGCTCCTCCGGTTATATAAGTACTGTTTTCTAACGAAAAAAACAAAACGTGTCCGAAACTAAAATAAATAATTTATTTTTGGAGGACAAAAAATGAAAATCAGCAGATCAACTGGTTATGCACTCGTAGCTGTAGGCTATGTAGCGCAGCATTACAGAGACGGCGCGGTGCTTGCATCACGCGTCTCAAAGCAATACGGCATTCCGCTGGAGTATCTGCTAAAGATATTACAGCAGCTTGTCAGAGCGAATGTTCTGCGCAGCAAGAGAGGCCCAAGAGGCGGATTCTTCCTTGCCCGCCCGGCAGAAGGCATCACACTGCTCGAAATCATCGAAGCGGTTGACGGCCCGCTGTTCAGCCATCTCCAGCTTGCCGAGCAGACGAACAACGAACCTTTCAGCCTGAAAATGGAAAAGGTTTGCAGAACCGCCACAGAAAAAGTGCGGGACATCTTCTCCCAGGCTAAGCTGTCCGAAATAATGGGTGAATAGCCGTCAGCTCTGAAAATGGAAATAACGGATTTTCAGAAGCTAATAGCCGATAAGTATCTTCATCGCGACAAAGAACGCGGAACCGCAAAGACTTTTATGTGGTTCACTGAAGAGGTCGGCGAGCTTGCAACCGTTTTAGCGGCGGAAACCGTCAGTCAGCAGGAAAAAGAAGCTGAATTTGCCGATGTGTTCGCCTGGCTTTGTACGCTGGCCAACATAAACGATGTGGACATCGAAAAGGCGTGTTTGGATAAGTACAAACACAGCAGCCCGAAAGGGTTTAAATAAGCAACAAAAAAGCCTCCGTTTTGCGGAGGCTTTTTTTATTTCACAACATACGACGATATTGATATAATGGCATAGTCGATTGTTAATCTACATTAAAAAGGCTTGTCGGATTGCAGGACGCTATGGCGGCTAAAATTAACAACATCATTCGGTTTTCATCGCTTTTCACGCCCAAGCACGTTATCTGTCAAACAAAAATCACCGAGCGCGACGAGTTGCTGCTCGAAATGCTCCGCAAACTCGCGCTCGTTGTCGGCATCGGCGACGCGGAGGACGCGTATCAATCCCTCTTGCAGCGCGAAAACGAAATCCCCACCGTCGTTGGCCCCGGAATCGCTATGCCGCACGTTCGCCTGTCTTCGATAAATCGCATTATCGTCGGCGTAGCAACATCGCAGGCCGGCATCAAATACGCCCCAAACATAAATCAGCCGGTCAAACTGATTATTATGACCCTCGCTCCGAAAATCGCTCCCGGCGCTTATCTCCAGGCGATGAGTTCGTTGGCGAAAATCTGCCAGTACCCTGCCACCGCTGACAATGTTGCCCGGCTCGACAACGCACAAAAGGTCTGGGAGTTTTTCGACCAGGACGGTATGACGCTCGAGGAACACCTCAAGGCCTCCGATATAATGGGGCCGGTTACCGTCAAATTGCAGGAACACGATACGCTCGAAAGGGCAATCGACCTTTTCGTACGCCACCAGATAAGAGACGTTCCCGTAATCGACAAAGATGGCGACCTCATCGGCGTTGTTTCCACACACGAACTGCTCAAGGTCTGTCTGCCGGATTATATTCTCTGGATAGAAGACCTTATGCCGATTATCAATTTCGAACCCTTTGCGGAGATTCTGCGAAAGGAAAGCAAAACCTGGCTCACCGAGATAATGACGATGGACTACGCGACTGTTATAGAAGATGCACCCGCCGCGCAGGTCGCCAAGGAATTCGCCAAACAAAAAGTTGACCATGTGTATGTTTTAAGAGAAAAAAAACTCGTCGGCGTTGTTTCGCTGGCTATGTTCCTGAACAAAATTCTGCGGGAGTAAAACCCTTGCCGGAAAACACAGCAAAACATACTTCTATTAGAATGCTGATTATGCTGGCCGTCAGCGCCTCGGTCGGCCTGCTCACTCACCTGCTCAAACTCAACAATCAGCAGGTAATCGCCTCGGCGATTTTCGTTATGATAGTAATGGCAACTCTGCTTTTCTGGAACTTCCGGCTCGCTATCGCGTTCATCGGCATAGGCGTTCTGATGGGAACAAACACGCTCGATTTGCCGACCTTCATCGTCGAATGCAAAATAGACGTAATTCTGTTTCTCGTCGGAATGATGGTAACTGTCGGCGTTTTGAGAGACCTCGGCCTGTTCACATGGATTATCCAGAGCGTCATAAAAACACCAAAAATGACCGGCAGGCTATTCGTAATTATGCTCATTTTCCTTAGCGCGATAATGTCCTGCATTGTTGACGAAGTTACCTCGATTGTTTTTATGGCAACACTGGTCTTTCAGGTCTGCGATGCGCTGAAAATCTCGCCGATGCCGTTTTTGATAATTTCCGTTATGGCAACAAACGTCGGCTCAAGCGGAACTATGCTCGGAAATCCCGTCGGCATTGTAATCGGCCAGAACATCACTCCTCCGTTGAGCTTCGTTGACTTTGTCGTCTGGTCGTTCCCGATTATGATTATCACGCTGACCGTTACGATGTTTATTCTCCTGTGGTGGTATCGCAAAGAAATCGAGCATCTCTCCGAAAGGCTCTCCGAAAGACGCGAAATGGGTATGGGCCTCGGCCCATTGATAAACGTGCCTTATAAAACAGGACTTGCGATTCTTGTCGGTATGATTTCGTTTATCGGCCTGCATCACTGGCTCGAAATCAAGCTCGGCCTTGCGCCGAATACCGTACTCATTGTCGCTCCGCTGGTAATCGCGGGCGTTTTAATGGTCTTTCGGCAGGAACGCGCAAGGCACTATATCGAGGCCGATGTCGAATGGTGGACGCTTTTGTTCTTTATGATGCTGTTCGCCGTCGCCGGCTCACTCCAGCATACTCGCGTTACCGAAGAAATCGCCAACCATTTTCAAAACGCATTCGGCAGCAGACCCGCCCTGCTTATGCCGATAATTATTGCGCTTTCAGCCGCAGGTTCTGCCCTCGTTGACAATGTAGTTTATGTCGCCGCATTTGTTCCAGTCGTTGACAAACTCGGCCAAACGCCTTTGGTCTGGGCCTTGCTTCAGGGTGTCTGCCTCGGCGGAAATATCACGATGATTGGCTCGACCGCCAACATTGTCGCGCTCGGTATGGCTGAAAAGCGGTATCGCACTTCGATAAAATTCTTTGACTGGCTCAAGGTCGGCCTTGTAGTCGGCATAACTTCCTGCCTCGTTGCCTGGGGTTGTTTGATGATGACATCTAAATATATGCCCACTAAACAGCAAAGACTTCAAACCGCTCAATCGCACCTGAAACCAGCCGCTGTCCACGATTCAAATACTATTCGATGATTTTAGTTTTTCACGTTGTTATAATCCTGCCGGTAACGGCATCGTTTTCGATAATAAAATCTACGGCCTGCAAAACTTTTCCCACGTTTGCTATTGTGTCCGCAGGAAGATTAGCCGGTGGTCTTACATCGATTTTTTTCGGCCAATGAATTATGCCGGGCGAGACTGCATTTACTGTGATGTTTGACGCGAGTTCCTTGGCTAAAATTTTCGTCGCGTTTTCCAGAGCAGCCTTCGATGCCGAGTACACGACAAAGCCAGGCTGATATTTTTCGACAATCGCATCGGTGATATTTATTATTTTAGCTTTTCTCCTGCCGACAAGTTTGGCGAATTTTTGAATCATCGCAAAGCTTGCGGAGAAATTAACCGCGAAAGTTTTGGCGATATATACCTCCCTGATATCGCCGAACCGTTTTTTGTCAAAAACCGCCGCGGCGTTTATCAGCACTTCAGGCGCAGGTATGCCGGGTAAATCCTTAATTTTCCTAAAAATCTTTCCAACAAAGTAATGTTTTGCTAAATCCGCCTCCAGAAAGAACACCTTTTTGGTAATACTTAGAAGTTTTTTGTGAACTATCCACGTTTTTTCGACATTTTTGTGATAAATGCAGATGCAATTTGCGCCCTTAGCCGCCAAATGAAAGGCTATTTGCGATGTGAGTTTGCCGGTTATGCCGGTAATTATTACAGTTTTACCTTTAATGTCCATAAAGCCGGAGAATAGCAGAAATTTGCGAAAATTAAAACATTTTTTCTCTAAATTCCGCGGTGGCCGCTGTAGTTTATTATATCGCTGATTACGTTCCAGCCTGCAAACGCCCTGTCAACAAGCCCCATATTTTGGAGAACTTCATTGAGCGTATTCAATGCCGCTACTGATTCAAAATTTTCTTCGAGCTGATGTTTGGTTGTTTTCAGAGCTTCGATAAAATTGCCTCTGCTGCAATACAGCAGCGACGTTTTATAATGCAGTGTAAGCAGCTCGGCTGAAATTCTGTCGTTGGCATCGAGGTATTTCAACGCTTTGGTTTTCTCTTCCTTTTCGACATAGCAAATGACCAATCTGCTCATCGCTCTGTAATGGGTCGGGTTTTTCTTTATGATGTCCCTGAAACAACCGGCAGCATCGTCATAAAGTCCCGCTCTCATATAAAGCAGTCCCAGAGCGTATAACAGCGACTGGTTTTCGGGAGTCTTTTGGCATTGCTCCTTGAGATTTTCAAACATTATATTGTAAATGTTCAGACTTTCTTCGCCGTCTAATGTTTTTATTCCGCTTGCGACGCAAAATCGAAGTTTTGCCGCCTCGGCGAAAAGTATTCCGCTGTTCTGCTGAATCGTAGCTCCCAAAAGCAGCGTGCTGTAAGCGGCGGCGGTGTCCGACAATCTTTTCTGCGCTGATGCCAAACCATAATAAGCATCGACAATTTCATCATTGATAGCGGCGGCCTTATTAAATAACTCCGCGGCAACCGACAAATTTTCCTGCGACAGATGAATTGCGCCGAGCTTTACAAACCCCTGCAACAGGTTCGGCTGCAGTCTGACGGCCTTTTCGTATTGAACGACGGCCTCGGTAGTATCGCCCTGCTCGGACATAATATCGCCGAGCTGTAAATACAATTCGGCGGAGTTGGGCATTTGTTCAAGCAGACCGTTTATGTGTTCGACGGCCTGGGCATATCCGCCGTATTCGACCATTTCCTTTATTTTTTCTTCCTCCGGCGATGTGCAGAAATTGTCGGGATGAATCAGTATTGCGCTGTTAAAAGCGTCAAGCGCGGCCTGATTATTTCCGTTGAGCATAAACAAATGGCCTAAAAGTACGAGCGTCTCAATATCATCTGGATATTCGTGCCTGTGCTGATGATATTCCTTAATCGCTTTTTCGAGCTGGCCGTTTTTGAAATATATCGCGGCAAGTCGAAGTCGCGGAAGTTCGAGATAATTTTTGAATTTCAGGCAGTCCTGATAAAACTCGACAGCCTGTTCCTCGTGGCCGAGGCGTTCGTAACAATGACCAAGCGTATAAAGCGCTATTGTATTGTTTGGCTGTTTTAGATAAACGCTTTGCAGATTTTCCAGAGCGTCTGTCAGATTTGAATTTTCTAAGCATATCGCCGCGGCAGCCATTCTGCCGATGACGCAATTTGGTCTTTCGAGCAGATACTGATTTGTTTTTTCCTCCGCGATATCGAAACTCGCCAATGACACCAGATTGAGTATCTCATCAATCGGCTCAAAATCCGGATTGTTTTTGATTATAATGTCAATCCAATGCCAAACCAGGCCGGCGGTGTTGACGGCGATACCTCTGCCGAGAATCTCAAGAAGCTTAGACATAATTCTAAAAACCTTAAAATATAGTATAAAAACACAGAATTTCAGTGATTTTATCGACTATAAATGCGGCTGTCTTAATGGGATTAAGCCTCAAAATCGCAGTTTTTGCTTAAAAATCGCAAATTTTTACGAGTTTCATAACGACTTTAACGACTTTTGATTCGATAGCCTGGCCGCTCGGATGCCAACAAATTGCTATTGCAAAAGATTTGAATTGCGCTATAATACTGCGTTTTCCGTACCCCCGATGGGGAAAACCCTGAAATTTCGAGTAAAACGAGCAAAATCAGAGCAATTATATTAGGAGCATAATACGATGACAACTATAACCGAGCCGCAAGTGAACCTTTTCGAGGCACAGGCATTTACGCCTGATGATATTCAGCAAGTGGCGGACTACGTCAATTCTAGCGAACGAAACAAACTGGCCTTTGCTGAACAAATCGAACAGCAGCTTGCAGGCGGGTCCAAAAAATACCTCGGCATAGGGGCAGCTCTGGCGATAATCGGCAAATACGCCAAGGCAGTTGAAATGCTCAATAAGGCAGGCGACAGCAAGGAAAAATATCTCGAATTGGCTTATTGCCTTCGCAAGCTGGGCGAATATGACAAGGCGATTGAGGCGTTTGACAAGGCCGGCAAGGCCGGAGTCGATGCGCTGCAGGTCAACTGCGGCAAGGCTTCGGTTTATCGCGTGAAGAAAGATTACGAACAGGCCGCCAAAACGCTAAAGGCCTGTGAAAAATATCATAAAGTCAGCGCATTGTATCACTATACGCTGGCTCGGTATCAGCAGGATATTTGCGATTACGACGAGGCTATCGAAAATTATCAGGTGGCCGAAGATATCGACCCAACATATATAAAGGCGCTGTTCCACCTGGCGTTCGTTCTGGATATAAGGGGCGATGAAGAAGCGGCGATGGACTACTACAAGCAGTTGGCAAACGGAAAACCTGCTTATGTCAACGCCCTGCTCAATTTAGCGGTGCTTTATGAAGACGCGGGCGATTACAGCAAGGCGATAAACTGCGTTGCCAGAGTTCTTAAAACTCATCCGAATCACCAAAGAGCTCTTCTGTTCAAGAAAGACATCGAAAGCTCGCAAACGATGCTTTACGATGAGGAAATTGAAAAGTCCAAAGACCAGCGGAACAGGATTCTCGAAACGCCTATTTCCGATTTTGAACTTTCGGTAAGAAGCAGAAACTGCCTTAAGAAAATGAATATCAACACGCTGGGCGATTTGTTGAGAATTACCGAGACAGAGCTTTTGGCGTATAAGAACTTCGGCGAAACTTCGCTTAACGAAATCAGGCACATGCTCGAAACAAAAAATCTTCGGCTCGGAATGGGAGCCGACGGCAAACTGATTTCTCTTCCTCTTGGCGATGTCGAGGAGACTAAAACCGAGGTTGACCCTGACGTTCTGGACAGGCCTCTTGCAGAATTTGAAATGAGCGTAAGAGCGAGAAACGGCCTTGACAATATCGGCGTAAAAACCATCGGCGACATTGCCGCAAAGACGGAAGATGAACTGCTCGGCATAAAAAATTTCGGGGCAACGAGCTTAAGCGAAATCAAACAGATTCTCGAAAGTCTCGGACTGGGTTTTCGCAAACTTGATTAATATGAAAAGCGGCAATTCGGTTATTAGCTATTCGTCATCGGCTTGTCGCAAATATGCATGGTGCGTCTTTTACGCGCTGTCCGCTGTTATGTTTCTGGTTGGCTGCGATTCAAACGAACTCAACGGTCAGGTTGCGGTCAGACAAAGCCCCGACCCGTACATCGTAAGAGTTCTGTTAGACGACCATATCGCCGGAGCGGACTTTCACGTCGGCAGTCAATATAAAATCATCAATCCGCAATCGTTGGAGGTCTTTGATGTCGAAAAAACCAGCGGCAAAATCAATATATCCCCCGCCGACCAGGGCATCAAAATAGGCGAGCAGATTTTCGCCACGAGCCGATTACTCATACAGCCCCCCGATAATCTGCCGTTCTCAATCAACGGACAGGCATACCGAGGTAATCTTGAATTAATATCAGACGGCAACGGTCTGATGGCAATAAACAACGTTTCTATCGAAACCTATCTGGCAGGCGTTGTCGGCGCAGAAATGCCCAGCTACTGGGAAGACGAAGCGTTAAAAGCGCAGGCCATCGCGGCCAGAACATATTGCCTTTATATCAAAAACAGATTCGGCAAAAATCGCCTCTGGGACGTAAAAACCACACAGGCAAATCAGGTTTATCGCGGAATCTCCGCGGAAACCGTGCGAACGGTAAATGCCGTAAATAGCACGTTTGGAATGGTTTTATGCAGAGAGAGCGAATCAGGCGAATGTCAGGAGTTTCCCGCTTATTACTGTTCAATCTGCGGCGGACATACCGAAAATACCAAAAATGTATTCGGCGATTCGGCCGTCGCGATGCCCGGCGTGTCGTGTCAGTTTTGCAGAGAGATGACAAGGCCGAGTTTGTTTTATTGGCCGATGGCTAAGTTCAGCAAAAAAACCGTCAGCGACAGAATTCTCGACAGATACCCGCATTTGAGAGATTTGGAAAAAATCGAAAAAATACAAGTCGCCGACGAAAGCGTCTATGACAATAACGACTTCAAAAGAATCACCAGAGTAATGCTGACAGGCTCAAACGGCAAAACTTCATACCTGCGAGGCGAGGATATGCGGCTGGCAATCGACCCGACCGGTATGAAAATCCAAAGCACAAGCTGCACAATTATCAGTATGGAAAAGGAATTTTTGTTCGTGGCAGGTCGCGGCTTCGGACACGGCGCAGGCCTGTGCCAGTATGGTACGAGGGAGATGGCAAGACAGGGCAAAAACGCCCAGCAGATTTTGAGCTTCTACTTCCCCGCCAGCAGAGTAAAAATTCTTTATTAGCCCGCGCCGTTTTATGTCATTGCGAGGAGTCCCGCTTCGAAACAACGTGGCAATCCACTGTGTCATTCCTGCGACCTGTGGTGAGCGTAGTCGAACCAAAGCAGGAATCAACACATTTATTCCCCTCTGCGCAAAAAAGGTCATTTCGACGCGCAGCGAAGAATTATTTTTATGACAATGTTTCCAATTTTTATCGCGTGTTTAAAGGACATTACCAAATATCACCGAAGCTTTACCATAAAGAACACACGCCCATGGGATAATCATTATTTTCTACTCGCTGGAATTTGTGCGGCCAGATTACAGGAAAAGTTCTCATTTTCTTCGGATACTTATCCCTAACAGTCCGATGATTATTTCATTTGCAACAGCTTCAACTGATATTTTGGTCAGCTCCTTTTTAGGTTCAAGGATAATTCTCTGCACTATACCATGATTGTAATCGCTGAAATACGCTGTTTCATTTTCAGTCTGCAAGGCAGGAACAAGCCAGTCATCAAAATTTTTAGGATGCATCAGATTTACTATTTGTTTTGAGCCATCATGGTAGGTAACTGTAAACCTCGCGTTTTCTACCCAGCTCTGCATCGCATTAGTAACTCCAATAAAGAATAATGCCAGCTCATTGGCTTTCCCTTTTAAAGGGATATCAATGATAGTCGGGAAATTATCCCATAACGAGGCACAGGCAATATCTTGCCCATTTTCGGGTACTAAAAATTTAATACCTGAAGGCGTTTTAAAAATACCTTTTGATTGCCTAAGAACGGCATCGTCAATTTTTACAGCGTTATGCCCTGCGTGATTCCATTCCCAGGCGTATCTGCCATTTAAACGAACTCCGATTGAATAACCCTTTGGTCTGGGACTTTTGTATTCCAGGGTATGGAGTTCTCTAAGAGAACTATTAAAATGCTCAGAAATATCAATCGGCTCAAACTTGCTTGTTATACTCTTTTCAAAAGAGATTATGTTTTGGGTAGTTTTTTCTTCTATCAAAAAATCAGCCGCCAGCCACCCATCAAAATCGTCCACCTTAACTCGGACAAACATCGTGTGATTGCCTGATTCAGCTTTAACGCCTGCATACAGCTTATTATGTGAAACAGAAATATTGTCAAATGCCCCCGAGGGGTCCTGATAATCAATTATTTCTCCATTAGATACTTCTACAGCAAGCTGATTGCCCATAAAAGCCGATGGTGAATATTTAATGGCAGGAATTGACTGGTTGCCATGAATTACTTGCAAATGGTTAAATCCCGCTGTTTCGGTCTCTACAATCAAATAGCAGCAGTTAACCGCCGCTTCTGTTTTATATTTTACTGGTGCGTTATTAAGTAAAACATCCTCAATCCTGGCGGAACGCAGAGGTAGTTTAATTATTTTACTGCACTTTTTATCACAATAGAAAGATAGATTTTCCTGATTGCCGTCACGACAATAATTTAAGGCGATATCTTTTAATTTGATGTTGGCGTGCGTCCAATCGGATGGAAAATTAGGAGAAATTTCAATAATGTCATCCAACAGGTGAAATCTGATACCATAAAGGCCTTCGACTATCAGGCGAAGATACATACTGGATACATCAGTGAAATCCTGATCGCCCATGTCAGCACAGCCATGCCCCGACAGGACATGAGCTATCAAGCCGGGATTCTTCCCCAAATAATAACCATCTACAATTGCATCTAATATCTCCAAACCTTTCTCTTTTAGCCCTGTTTGAAAATACGCCAACGCGAGATGCATATTTTCTGCCGGAAACAGACCACAGGTGGAATACTTCTTGGGATACCAGTTAGATGAATATGCTAAACGCCCTTTTCTATTGAGAGTTTTTTCATTGCGTAGTTCTGTTTCTGTGAATCTAAACATCTGATATGCCTGGAACATATCGACAACACCGCAATCAACCGCGAGATAAATTGATGAAAGTTCAGGCGAAGGGTGAACGAGTTTATTGCCTATTGTATCAATATATTCAGCTATCAATCCTTTGGCAGGCATCCAGAGTTTGGTCTTAATTGATTTTAATATTTTTTCTGAACGCTTTTTAAAAACTTTATCAGGATAACCAAATTTATCCGCGAGTTTTGCCATCATCAAGTTGGCCGAATAGTTATAGGCGCTTGCCTGCGTACAGCCGCCGCCGTTATAAGAATGACCGTCAGAAATCCATGTATTAAGAAAGTTCTGGTAAAGTCCGTCATTGTCAGGATCAAGGATGCGTTCTTCCCAATCGAGAATTCCTTTTACATCCCCGAACATTTTTTTCGCTAATTTAATATCGCCGGTCCGCTCCAAATGATGGAAAAACATATTAATCGCGACTTCCTGCATATTATAAATATCATTTTTCCCAAGGATAGCCGGAATAAAACCAGTTGAGTTTCTAATCTGGTGATATTGCGTGCCTTCGTGGTCTAAGTCTGGACGGTCTTTGCCATCATACCAAACAGCTTCTTTGCCCGGAGCATCTTTTCGTATATCCGCAAAATGGGATTTTATTGCTGTTCCTACTCTGTCGTGCCAGCCGATAACAGTTGGGCCATACCAATTTCTCCAGCCAAGAAACGGCGCATGGTAACCATACGCTCCGTGATAAAAGGCGTTTTTATGCCATGAGGCATCTACTGCCAATACGGTCGAAGGTACCGTCTGGTTAAGCATTGCATCTGGAGTATGCACGGAAATGGCTGATTTCTTTAAATTTATCTGCTGTTTAAGATATGCCGCAGGGTCTTTGCATTTCAGCCATTTGTCCAAAACACTTTCATCCTGATTTCTAATAACTACAATAAAACCATCGAGTGTTTGGCCGGCGCCTATCTCGGAAAACATTTTAACCACCGGGCAACCTGTTTTTGCGGCTTTACTGCCAAGAAACATTCCGGGGTCGTCATTCTGAAGAGACGAAGCATCTCCGGTTTCCACTTCAACAGGAAAACTGGCGCCTATCCACATATTTCCTCTGGCTCCACTGACCAATGCCCTGTTTCTGCCGCATTTAACAGTATTATTCTCACAATCAGAAACGCTGAAATTGCGCGCCTTAACCCGTGAATGCTCAAGCCTGCCTATAAAATCCGTAACTCCACCGAATCCCGCTGTAAAGATAACCCTTTGATCCGTTTTTATTTGGTAATGAACTAAAAAACCATCTTCAGGCATTAATGGAAAAGCAGAAATATTCACTTTGACATCAGGAAACCACGGCGAAAACTGCTGCAATTCATATTCCATCCATCCATTTCTAAAGACAGAAACAACATCCTCAGCGTTATGAAACCAATGTGAAAGTTCATCTATGTCGCTGGACCAAAAAGACGGACTCTTTGCCCCGCGAGTTAAAGCTAACCCGCTCATTAAAACGCCGTTTTTTGCGAAGTGGCACGCTGTATGCTTCGACCAATCCGTTACCGCACCCATAAATAAAGGCAAATCGCCGGCAAAAGTAAAATACCGCTCCGCCAAATCATCATTAACATGCGACCCGTATAGAGTCCGATTAAACATCTCCCGGCTGCCAATGATTTCATAACCATTATCTACCGGCTGATAACGAGTTCTCATAGTTTTATTTTTTTCAGTCATTCCCCGCCTCATAGTCCCAAAAGTTTTATTGCGTTTTCCCGTGCAATTTTTTTGAAAACCTGCTCACTTATTTTTTTCGTATCACGCCATTCGAGCATAAGGTCCACAAGAGGGAAAGGCGTATCGAATGCGCAAACGTCCGTGCCGAACATCAGTCTGTCCTGAAACTCTGTCATAAACTTGGGGCCATAGTCAGGGTCGCGAGCCATCGCGTTGCAGGCAGTCCCATCAGATAAGTCGCCATATAGATTAGGATACCGCCGAAACAGTTTAGGCACTACACCTTCCTCCTTAACCGGATAGGTCGGAAGCCTGCCAACCTGAAGACCATCGGGGCCGAACACAAACCCCCTGTCGGCTGGTGTCTCCAATCGGCTAATCTCCGCCCAAAACACAGGACCGTGGCCAAGCATAATAAGTTTTGGGAACTTTTGCAGAGTATGTTCCAATTGCGGCAATCCGGGATCATCATATAATCCAAAATCACCGCCGATTTGGTCAGAGCCGTCAAATGTTACCGGAAGCCCCACATCCTGCGCGTGCTTAAACAGATTCTGTACCATTGGGTGCATAACCGGCACGTTCAGCATTACTTCGCCAAGTCCCTTGCATCCCTGGTCTTTGTAGTACCGCAGCAGACGGTCAAGCGGCGCATCAGCCGAGTTTGTCATGGCACGCGGGTCGATATTACAGAATGGAATGAACCGGCCAGGGTATTGCGATACTATATCGAGAATATCCTCGTTGGACTGAGGAAGGTATATCTCAGGACTTACGATGGGAAGCAAAGCCCCCCTCTCAATCCCGACCGCATCGTAGCGTATAAGCACCTGCTCCGGAGTGCAGAACTGATAAGATACTGGTGGAAGTTTTCGGTACGAATGAGCGTGAATATCTATAAACATTTTAGTAAACTTTCCTGTGTTAAAATCAATATTTAGTTTATTGTTATAAACTCAAACCGACTACCGGTCAGTTTGAGTAAGTTCTTCTTCCGTTAAAGCTCAACTATGCCCTTGATTTTGTCGGAAAGAAGCTCAATACCATCTTTCTTTATAGCCGCTCCGGTTTCCCATCTCAAGCCGAATTCCTTATCGCGGACGAAACTATCAACCTGGAATGTCATATTCTCCTGAAGTTTATATTCCGATGTCGTCTCTATCCAGGGCTTTTCAACTTCAAGCATTCCAAGGCCGTGGCAGGGGCCATAAAGATAATTATCAGCATAACCTTTTTCTTTGAAATATGCTTCATATTTTTTCGCCACTTCGCCTGCGACAATCCCGGCTTTAAGCCATTCTCTGGTCTTAAAATGAGCGTCAAGGCCGAACTGAACGAGTTCTTTCTGCCGAGCATTCATCTTGCCGATGCAGAAAGGTATTCCTATCGAAGGAGAATAACCATCAATCCTGCCGCCCAAATTAAGCTGAATTATCCTGCCTTTTTCTATGATGTTGTATCGCGGTCTGGAAATAGCATTGTTTGTGTTCTTCCCGCCGAAAAGATATAACGCGTGCGCTTCGTATTCACCGCCGTTTTCATAAATCGCCTGCTGGGCAAAACCAACAACCTGAAGTTCAGTCATTCCGGGTTTAATCTTTGCCAATACCGCATCCACCGCAATTTCGGAAATGCGAAACGCCTCTTTAAGACAGGCTATTTCTGCTTGCGATTTGATTTGTCTAAGCTCGGTTACAATATTGTCAGCCTTAATTATTTCCGCCGATGGAAATGCCTTTTGTATCGACTGATACAAATCAACGCTTGTTACAAGCCAGCCTGCTATGCCAATTTTTTTAGGATTTTTAATGCCAATGGATTCAAAAACATCGGCAAAAGTATTAAAACCGCCGCCCGGAAATTGGGGATCTGCGGATTCACGGTATTCTCTCATACGATGAATATTTTTAATCGGCGACCAGCTTTCAGCGAATTCTTCTGATTCCGGCCCCACCATCAGCGCCGCCTTACCGTTTGAAGCTATCGCTGCTCCCCCAACTTCAAACAGTGGCCAAAAACCGGAAAAATAACGAACATTTGCAAAATCAGCTTCATTAGAATTTGCGATTAATACATCAAGACCGGCTCGGCTTATTAAATTAGAAGCCTTCTTAATTCTTTCTAAATACTCTGCCTGCGGAATACAAACTCTGCTTTTCATAATTCAACTCCTAAAAAGTGGATTCTCTTATAATTAATTTTGCGGGTATTACTTTTTTAATCTGCGATATTTCTTTGTTGCCTCTAATCATTGCGACCAGCGTTTTAACGCCCTCGGAACCAAGCTTTGCCTTATCTATATCTATTGTACTGATGGGCGGTAGGCTGCATTCGCCATAAACGATATTATCAAAACCAATCACCTTTACCTGTTTGGGAATTTTCAGCCCCAGTTTTGATAAAGCGTAATTTGCCCCCAAAGCCATTGTATCATTCGAGAATACGCCATCATAACGCTTGCCGTTTTTCCATTGCTTATAAATGACATCCCTGCCGCCCTGAATCGTATAATCAGCTTCGGCTATTTCAATACACTCGAATTTATCAGAAAATTGTCTTGCTGAATCCATCATTGCCTGTGAAAAATAATGCGTCTTCGGGCCGGTAATCACAAGAACACGCCTGCATTTCCGTTCCGCTAAATGGTTTAATGCCAATTTACAGCCGCCGGAATTGTCCGATTCAACAGAAGCTACCTCTATATCACCGGCAACTGGACTGTCAATTACAACTACATTCTTCGTATGTTTCTGAATTTTCTCAATATCGCTTCTGCTGAACTGACCTGCCAAAATTGCGCCGCACATACCCGTTATCGCCGATATGGTCTGAAGCCTTGGGAATGAGGCATTAAAACTTTCCTGCCAGTGAACCTGCAAAGGACAAAGATTGTAATTAACCGATTCCTTTTCAGCCCCTCGTGCCACGCCGCAGAAAAACTCATCGGCATTTTGGGTATCAACTCCGAATATCAAAGCAAAACAACTGCCTGCAATTGAACGAAGCGTATCCTTGCTCCGCATAGATCTCGCCGCCGCAGAAGGAACATAACCAAGATTTGCCATTATCTTTAGAATGCGTTTGCGGGTCTTATCGCTTACCGACCCCGTATCTGTCAAAACACGCGATACAGTCATGCTGCTAACTCCAGCTTTTACAGCAACTTGTGTAATAGAAACTGACATTTACTCCCTGCTAATTGTTATCGTTAACGTTAATTATCATAGTAGCGGCACAATAAAAGTCAATACGAAATTTTGGTAACACTTTAGCCGATTGTAAAAAAACCGCCGGTTTTAACACCGGCGGCTAAACAAATCATCAACCAACGATTATCAAATGTTTCTATTTATTGAATTTTATCGCGACATATCTTGAGATTTCGCCCTGATGAACATAGAGCAAAACCGAATCTTGTGCCTTTCCGATAAGTTCCCAGAAACCTTTGGAATCTTCAACTTTCTGACGGTTAACTTCCGTAATCAATGTGCCGGGAGCGATGCCAATCTCGGCTGCCTGTGAAGACGGATCCACTTCCGTAACGATAACGCCCGATTTGTCTTCATAGCCAAACTGCTTTGCCAACTCATCGGTCAAATCCTGAACGGTAATGCCAATCTGCTTCGATTGCTTTTCGGCGGCCTGCGCTGTAACAGCCTTCGACTCTCTGGGTTCAAGCTCAACTGCAATCTCTTTTTCCTTGCCCTCTCTTATAACTGTAAGTTCAATTTTTGTGCCGGGCGCGGTTCGTGCGATTTCATTTCTGAATATATTCCAGTCTTCTATAGCCTTGCCGTCTTTTTTGATGATAACATCACCTCGTTCGACGCCGCCTTTTGCCGCGGGGCCGTCAGGCAGGAGCTTATTAACAATGACACCCTTCTGGTTTTCTATACCGAAAAGTTTTGCCATATCAGCGGTTATATCTTCGCCGTACAAGCCCAGATAGCCGCGAGTAACCTTGCCGTCAGCGACGAGCTGCTGATAAACATATTTTGCCATATTAACCGGAATGGCAAAGCCAATGCCCATATAACCGCCGCTTCGGCTGAATATAGCCGAATTGATGCCGATTACTTTTCCATCGATGTTCAGCAACGGGCCGCCTGAATTGCCGAAATTTATCGCCGCGTCTGTTTGAATAAAATCCTCATATTCCGTAAGGCCGATTTTGCTTCTGCCCTTCGCCGAGACGATGCCCGCGGTAACGGTATGGCTTAAGCCGAACGGATTTCCGATAGCGATGACCCACTGGCCGACCTTCAACTGGTCAGAGTCGCCAAGTTCGACAAATGGTAAATTGTTAGCATCAACTTTTATCACCGCGACATCTGTTTCCGGGTCTGTACCGATTACTTTAGCGACAAGTTCTCTTTCATCGGAAAGTTTGACGGTGATTTTATCAGCATTTTCAACAACGTGGTTATTGGTAAGAATGAAGCCGTCCGCTGTAATTATGAACCCCGAACCCTGGCCTTTTCTGATTTGTTTCTGCTGTTTGGGCTGCTGGCGATTCTGCGGCATACGCTGGTCAAAGAAACGCTTGAAAAACTCGTCGTTAAATTCTTCAAACGGGTTGCTGAACATTGTTTGCTGCTGTGAAACTTCCTGTTCGACGCTGACGAAAACGACCGCAGGCGTTACCTTTTCAGCTATTTCCGCAAAAACTTCGCCGGTGTTGCGAAGCATTTCAAGTTCCTTACTGTCTGCCGGTGCCGCTATGCAAAATGAATTCAGACCAAAAATTACCGCCAGAACAAAACCAATCGACAAGATTCTTTTACGTTCCATTACTCTTTTCCTTTCAAAAACTTATAAACCATAAAATTAACAAAAGAATTGAAGACCGCATTAAAAACCCTACTAATACGATTTTTAACCGAAATTTGTTCAAACGCGAAAAGCCTATAAGTTTACTCAAAAGTTAATGAAATGGCAGTGATTTCTTAACTTTTCCTTGTGATTTTATGTGTTTCCGGCTATATTTCTCTGTGTTTTTAAGGGATTTTTAATGATTATCATTACTGGCGGAGCTGGTTTAATTGGGTCGGCGTTGGCGGCAGGCCTTAACGCAAAAGGATTTACGGATATTTTGCTCGTCGATATTCTCGGCAAAGATGAAAAATGGAAAAACCTGCGAAATTTGAGTTTTACCGATTATATGGAAGCCGACGATTTTCTGGAACTCATTACGGCTGGACGGTTTGCGTTGCCTGTTGAGGCGGTTTTTCATCTCGGTGCCTGCTCGGCAACGACCGAACTTGACGCATCATATTTAGCCAAAAACAATTTCGACTACTCAAAAGCAGCCTGCGGCTTTGCGCTCGAAAAGAAAGCTCGTTTCGTATATGCTTCCAGCGCAGCGACTTATGGCGATGGCAGCAGAGGGTTTTCCGACGATGAATCGAAACTTGCCATACTTGAGCCGATGAATATGTATGGCTATTCGAAGCAGATGTTTGACTTATGGGCGCAAAAGCAGGGTTTGTTAAAGAAAATAGTCGGGCTGAAGTATTTTAATGTTTTCGGGCCGAACGAGTATCACAAAGCGGATATGAGGAGCTTTGTTTTGAAGGCTTTTGAGCAGATTAAGGCGAACGGAAGTGTAAGCCTGTTCAAGTCTTACAACGCTGATTACGCTGACGGCAGACAGATGCGGGACTTCCTTTACGTTAAGGATGCGGTGGAGATGACGCTGTTCTTTTTGGATAACAAAAAATCTGCGGGCATTTTCAACATAGGTACCGGCCAGGCGAGGAGCTGGATTGATTTGGCTAATGCGGTTTTTGCCACGTTTGGAAAGCAGCCGGATATTAAATTTGTCGATATGCCTGACGTGATTCGCGATAATTACCAGTATTTTACGCAAGCGGATATTAGTAAATTGGTTATGGCTGGGTTTAATAAGCAAATCACTCCTCTTGAAGCATCCGTAAGGGATTATGTGCAGAATTATCTGTCGCAGGGAATGAAAAATTTATAGGGGAAGTCGCATTTGACACTCGGCTGAAGTGTTACATATTTGTTCCTCCCGAAATACGCCCCGCCAATCCTGATTTTATCGGGCTTTTTTGCGCAAATAGTGGTATAAAAGCATAAGGAATTCAATTGCTGTTCAACCCGTCTAAAGAATATGACGATAATAGGTTGTGATAAGTATTGGCGGCTGTTTGTGGACGGGCTGCTGCCGATGTTTTTTTGGGGGCGGATTTACATTCAAAAATTGGGGTTCGCAATGAATGCGTGACATCGTCAAGCTAATCAGGCACTATGACTGGAAAATAAAAAATGAATAACAACATATTGATTGTTGACGATGAAATGGATTTGCGGATGCTGCTTGAAAAAAGATTTACAGCGGAGGGCTATTCCGTTACGGCCGCATACAACGGCTGCAACGCGCTGGCTCTGGCAAAAACATACCCGCCTGATATTGTCGTGCTTGACAGAATTCTGGGCGATATGTCCGGAGAGGAAGTCGCTGAAAAACTAAGAGAAAACCATAATACAAAAAATGTTCCTGTTGTCTTTATGAGTGCGCTGCTTGAGACGAACGAGATGCCGGCTATTGACAATAGTATCGCGATTACAAAACCATTTGACGCTGATGAATTGCTGGCAGCGGTCGCGAAAATGCTTAATAAAAAAAGCTGAAACGTCTGTTCGGCAAAAATGGGCAGCAAAATTGGGGGTAAAAAGTGAATAGCAAAAAAATACTAATTATTGACGACGAGCCGGATATTCTGTGGCTTACGTCGCTTATGCTGGGAAAGGCCGGTTACGAAATTCTGACCGCCGACAGCGGCAGAGACGTATTCGAAATCATTCAAAACCAAAAGCCCGACCTCCTGCTGATTGACTTAATCCTGCCGGTGATATACGGAAACTGGCTGTGCAAACAAATCAAAAGCAGCGAAGAATTTAAACATATCCCGATTATTCTGTTCACCGCTTACCACGATATTATGACTGCTGAAAAGGCAAAAAGTCTCGGGGCGGATGGTTTTATAACCAAGCCTTTTGAAGCAAAAGAACTGATTGCGAAAATTGACAATATTTTATCGGAAAGCGCGGCGTTATGAAAAAAATACTTATAGTTGACGATGAGAGCGACATTCTCCTGACGCTTGGAAAAAGGTTAACCGTCGCCGGGTATTCGGTTCTTACCGCCGACAACGGACACGATGCGATGTCGCTTGCCAAATCAAACCACCCTGACCTGATTATACTCGATATTGTAATGCCTGGTATGGAAGGCGATGAGGTTGCCGGGAAGCTGAAAGAAAATCCGCAGACTAAAAATATTCCCGTGATATTTTTAACCGCGATTCTTTCTAAAAGCGAAGAACTCGGCAATAACCATACGGTCGCCGACAATATCGTTTTCGCAAAACCTTTCGAAGCCGAAGAATTGCTGACAGAAATTAAAACTCTTCTATGCGGCGCAGCAACCGCGTAAGTCCTCGCAAATTCGCGCCTTATTATGTCTGCGTTTTGCATTCGGCGGCAGAGGCGGCGGCAATCGCTTTCATCTGTGTATGAGCGCTTTTTAATATCTTGCGGAAGTGAAACCCAAATATAGAGTAGCGTACAGCCAGCGGCACCCTGCGAAAATCCCTGAACGACCAGATTATAAGAGCCCAATAGTGAAGATTGCCCTTTTCTATCACTCCGATTCGCCACATTGACCTGAAGAACGCTGCAAGGTCGCGATACCCCACTCTAAATTTTTTCTTGTTATTGAAATTGTAGTTCTCAAGAAAAGTTTTGATGCGTCTGCAAATATATTTCTGCGAGTAGATAGTATTGAGAACTTTCATATACCCGCCCATAAGTTCGTGAATATCCATTTTTGGAATGAAATTCATTGTGCAGTCCATATTATCGCCTGTCGGCTGCTCTGCCAATCTGTTTTCACTCATCAATCTCTGGTGCAGTTTTGTCCCCGGCGGAGCGTTAAGCAAACCAATCATCGCCGTTATTATGCCGCTGTCCTGAATCAGATTTATTAACTTATCAAACACGTTGGGCTTATCATTGTCAAAACCGACAATAAAGCCTGCCTGCACCTGCATACCAAACCGCTGTATCTTTTTGACGGCGGCGACAAGGTCGCGGCCGATATTTTGCGTTTTGCTGCATTCAGCCAGACTTGAGTCGTTCGGAGATTCAATGCCGATAAATACGCTGTCGAAACCCGCTTTTGCCATCAAAGTCATAAGCTCCTCATCGTCCACAAGGTCGATGGAAGTCTGCGTATTGAAGGCGAACGGATGATTTCTTTTGCGCATCCAGTCAATTATTGCAGGGAGTAATTCGTTTTTTAGCCGGCGGCGTTTTCCTATAAAGTTGTCATCGACAAAAAATACTTCGCCCCGCCACTTATGAACGTAAAGACTTTCGAGTTCGTCGATTATCTGGCTGGTGATTTTTGTTCGTACTTTGCGGCCGAGAAGGTTCGTAACATCGCAAAAATCACAGTCGAATGGACAGCCTCGCGAATACTGAAGTCCCATCATCCCGTATTTATTCATATCTATCAGTTTCCACAGCGGAGCCGGACTGTTTCGCATATCCGCCTTCTGGTCTGTTTTGTAGAGCGGTTTGGCGGAGTTATTCGCAAGGTCTTTGAGAAAATCCGGCAGCGTAATTTCCGCTTCGTTAAGTACGAGATGGTCGATATTGGGAATCATTTCGGGAAATGACGTGAATAAAGGGCCGCCTGCGACAACTTTCACTTTAAATTTATTGCATCTTTCCACTACCGCTCTGGCGGAATTCTTTTGAATCACCATTGCGGAGATGAAAACATAATCAGCCCACTTAATATGCCGGTCGCGAAGAGCGCCGGTGTTCATATCAATCAGTTTTTTTTCAAAATAGTCCGGCAGCATCGCGGCAACGGTGAGCAGTCCAAGAGGCGGGAGAAGAGCCTTTCTGGAAACGAACTTCAGCGCGTTTTTCAGACTCCAGAACGTACTTGGTATTTCCGGGTTTATAAGCAGAATTTTTAAATTGTCGCTCATTTTCGTTTCACATTACTACATATCGTTTTCCTTTAAATTCTTTGCCTTTGGAAACGTGAACTTTTCTTTTTCTTCGAATAACGCACAGCCAAAATCAAGCATCGTATCATTACCCAATTTGTCTATTTCGAGGGGCTTTATAAGCATATTAGCCATAGAGCCTTTCAGCTTCCCCCAGAAACCAGGTTTGCCGCCCTCGGCGTAAACGGCAGACACTTTAATATCCATAAGAGGCTTGTCTGTGCTTTTACTGAACGTAAGAATGTTGACTCTGGCGACTATCTCATTATATTTGTTTTCGTACTTGTACTCTCCATTTACAGGCTTAACGCTGTAAAGCCCCACTGTAACCGGACTCGTTTCGCCTCTGCCGTTAAAATGAACTTTCACCTCCGTCGCGGTTGCTTTTTTACCTTTAAGTTTGCCGGCAACCTCAATCCATCCGTACCCCTCTCCCTCAAACTTAATATAACCAAGTATGTTTTTAAGGGGCTTGCCCTTCTTTAATTTTTTGGTATTTCTTTCAATCATCCCGGCTGAATCGAATTTGTTTTTATGAAAGCCGCTTCCCTGCATTTGAAATTCGCCGTTGACATAAAAAGTTTTTGAAGTTGATTTTCTCTCACAGGCAATCAGACCTGATTTCTGCCCGTTACCCTTACTCGTCTCGCTATAGACTAACGTCGGTGATATAAGCGGAACAAAGTACATAAAGTCAGGTGTGGGATTTTCCAGAGCTTTATCGGGTTTCAAGATGACCGTCGGGCCGCTTGATGCCGAGTCTTTGCTCGCATTGTTTTCTTTTTTTGATGCCGTTTTGCCATAGCAGACACCTGCCGTTACGATGAAAAAACACAGAATTACACACATCTTTTTCATATTATACACCTTTTATAGCATTTAGTTAAACCGTCTGCTTAGAAACCGCGGGGAATATATCCCATCAGCACCAGTATCAGCAGGATTATCAGTATTAATGTCAATCCGCCAGTTGGCGCGTAACCCCAGTTTCGGCTGTAATTCCATCTCGGCAGCCCGCCGACAAGAAGCAAGACAACAAGAACAAGTAATACCAATCCCATAAAAAACTCCTTTTCAATTGTTTCAAACAAAAACAATACCAGAGAGTCCCCACCCTCCCCCCCGGAGGGGGGGCTCATCGTCCAACGCCGACACTGCCGGCGAAATGGAGTTATACAAAACTCCACTTTATGCAAAATCCATTTCACAACTAAGAAATTGCTTAGTCCTTAGAAGGCATAGCGTCTTTGAGTTTGTCATCTTTCTGGCCGTCTGTTAAATTGTCCCATGCCGGAGGACATGCAGCGCAGCAGAAACCGACTTTCATACCTTTGTGCATTCGAGTAAGTTCATTTGAACAGTCCATTCTGTCGATTAACTTTCCCTCAATCGGACATTTGGCATTGCTGCAGGGCATTTTCTGCATATTTTCTTTCATACCCTTGTGCACGTTCGACAGAAGTTTGTCGGCTTTTTCCATTTCAATTTTGGCTGTCGCGGTGTCGCCTTTATCAATAGCTGCAATAGCGGCTATGACAGCGGCCTTTGCGGCGGCTATATCTTCCATATTGGCCTGACATGTTTTCATACAACCTGCCATGCTCTTATTCATATCCCCTGCTGTGCATTTACGCATCGGCTCTGCCGCTGATTTGCCCGGCTCTGATTGCACGGCTGGAACAACATCCATAGCGAGAACTTTTACTTTGAATTCCACTGAAGTCGGTTCGCCTGTTTCGGGAGTTCCTATTACGTTAACGACGTAATCGCCGATAGCGGCATCTTTCGGAACCATAATCGCCAGTTGTACTTCCGGAATATCGCTGCCCTTAACAAGAACTTTGGCAGGATCAATGCTGATGCCCTGGGCGGCTTTGATTTGCAGCTTTACATCCTGCTTGAAAGATTCGCCTCTCTGCAGTTTGATGGCGATGCTTTGGGTTTCGCCCTGTTTTAACCTCACGTCGAAGGTTGGAACATCAATCCTGAATCCCTCGCCTTTGGCGACACTGCCGCCTTTGGGGCTGTCTGCGCCTTTTGACGCAGTTGCCAGAACCAGCGTGAGTACGACCATAATTGCAATTACCTTTTTCATTTACTAATCCTTTCATAAAATTACACTAAACTAATAAATGGTGTCATACAATACTCCATTTATGTAAAACATATTTCGCGGCTAACTTTTCGGTTTTTATTTGAGCTGACCGCGCAACAAACCTGCCGCTCCGACAACGATTGCAAGAATTCCGCCGACTAACAGCCATATCGTTTTATCCGTAGGCGAGCCGGTGAAAAAATTGGAAACATCAGAACTGAACGACTCCGACGCGGCAACGCCGTAGATTACCAGAACTATACCGCCGACGAGAACCGCGAGCATAACTGCTTTGTTCATAAAAAGCTCCTTTGAATTTTGATGCCCGACCCGAAAAACGGCTAAATCGGTTTTCGTCCGCTGATAACTCTAAGCAGGATAACCACAATGGCGATTACCAAAAGAACGTGAATGAAACCGCCCATCGTATAGGAAGAAATTAATCCCAAAAGCCATAATACGATTAAAATAACCGCTAAAGTGTAAAGCATACAATTTTCCTTTTTTTTGAAGAATTGAGCAGCCCCACATCGGACGATATAGAGCTGCTCATATTTAGAACTCCCCGAAATCTACGGCGCAGCGACTTTTACGCTGAAGTCCGTAGAGGCTGATTCGCCGGTTTCCGGCGTACCCTTCACAGTAATCAGATATACACCAATCGCCGCATCCTTAGGCACCGAAATCGCCAGCTGCACATCGGGCTGGTCGCCCGCTTTGACTGTAACGCTGGTCGGTTCTACACTGATACCTTTGGCCGCTTTAAATTGCAGCTTCACATCCTGTTTGAAAGACTCGCCTCTCTCTACAGACACAGCGACGCTTTGTGCCTCGCCCTGCTTCATACCTACGTCAAAGGTTGGGACGGAGATTTTAAATCCTTCGCCCTTGAGAACGCTGCCGCCTTTAGAACTGCTTGATTTCACAGTATAGCAGCCGGAGAGGGTTATCAGGGACACTGTTACTACAATCAAAACTAACTTTTTCATTTGCTGTTCCTTAAAAAATTGTTGATTTTGTTTATTGTTATTTTTTTCTTCTAACAAGGCTCAAAACGCCGAAGCCGAGCAGACATAGCGTCGCCGGTTCGGGAATCGGCACGATAGTGGTGCCATCAGTGTCAAATTTAAGACCGCCGCTAAAGCCTGGGCCGCCATTTGGGAGCGGGCAGACGTTGCTGATAACGTTGGTGTCCAGCGTTACCGCGCCGGTTTGCGCCAAGGCTCTGCCGTTCCAAATCGTCGCGCCGGTATTCACTGTAACGCTGGCCAGCGCGAGGATATTTCCCTCAAACTCCGTACCAACACCGATAGTCGCCGAACTGCCGACCGCCCAGAACACACCGACATCAGAGCCATTATTTGACCCGGCATTAATCAACTGAACAGACGAGTGCAGAGTCGAGTCCGGCGAAGTCGTCAGCGTGCTGCCTATCTGGAAAACCCAATACGCATTGTTGTTGCCCTGCGCATCGAGTTTTAGTATTCCGGTCAATTGAGCCGAAGTGTCAAAATAATAAACTCCCGATATGAGCGTAAGTCCGCCCAAATCAGTGCCGCTTAAATTTTGCGTGGCCGGCATATTTGTCAGACCGTTGTACGCGGCGGTAATATCGCTCTGCGCCAAAATCGCGTCCGCATCGCCAGCGTGCATCGTTCCATTGACGATTCCCGGCGGAAAGCCTGTAATCGCCAGCCCAGGCGAAACACCGAGGTCGCCATAAATGACAGTCGAGCCGGTATTAGTTACCGTCGAGCTGCCCAGTACCGCGTAATCAGCCGCTGTACCCAGAATTGTGGCCTGCGATGCGCCGATTGCCACAATAGCTATTACCAGAAATGCTGTTAAAATCTTTTTTTCATAATTTTTTAAAAAACTTTTCATACAATTACCCTGCCTTCTTACTTACCCTACTGCTTTTACTGTTATTAACTTTTTTATGAACCTATCAAAAGGCCGGCCGGCACAAGGAAAGAGGTTTGTGCCGGCATCGCCTTCTGTTTATGGTTGTGCAACCATTTTATTTTACTTCTTTCTGCGAATCAGGCTTAAAACGCCGATGCTGAACAGAGTAATCGTTGTCGGTTCAGGAATCTGGGACATCGCCTGAACGCCTCTAATCTGCCAGGTATTGTTAGTCCCATATAACCCCTGCAGATACCAATTTCCGCCAACATTTTCTACTTCATAATATCGCAATACATTAACGATATCGTCCGAATCGGTAACATATACGCCGGTATAGTACGCAGGGTCATCGACATCATACCGAAAGCCCCAGACAGTAAGAGAATGTCCGCGAACAGGAGAATAGACTGCCAGCGTCGTGCCATAACCGGATTGAAGATACTGGTCAACAGCGGATAGAGCGGCTGAAGAGCCCCACGTTTCGTGAAAATAGTCGTTAAAATTCAGCGAGGGATAGAAATTGCCGCCCACAACATCCGGCTGCGACCAGACTGGATCAGAAGAACCGGTCAGATCAAGCTCAAGTCCCCCGACTACAGGACCATGATAAGTCCCGGAAAACCACCAGTCCCAGCCATATTCCATCAAACCGCCTCGGTCAGTCCAATGGTCCTGGAAGTAACCGAACATCTGGTCGGTAGTGGTAAAACCCAAGACATTTCCCAACCCTGTCCATTCCAGAACATTCGAAGCGGAGGCTGCCCAGCACATTAAATCATCAGCGGTTTCGAGGTTGGTTTTGTCGGCATCAGCCCATGTTCCGCCCGAGCCATTCCAGAGAAAGTAATCGACTGGCGCCGCAGTTACGAAACTGGCAGCCGCCAAAAACAATCCTGCCGTCAAACAGATTATCACTAACTTTTTCATAGTTTCTTTCCTGCCGCAAATATTTATTATTTTTATCTTTTTCTGCGAATCAGACTCAAAAATCCGATGCTCAACAGAGCGATTGTCGCCGGTTCAGGAATAGCCGATGATGTGAACGCGGCCGTAGCGGTGAACCCGTCACTCCAGTCATCGCTGCCTGTCAGCTTTGCCAGATTGGCGAAAGCGAAAGAGAACTCTTCCGCAGAAAGCACGCCGCCGATTTCGGAGCCTGTAAATATCACATTGTTAGCGACAAACATCTCATCTGCTCCGAAGTTGAAACGCGATACATAACCGCTTCCGAAAGTAATATCCAGCAGCGGAGTCGTCGAATCGCCGTCGGCATAGAACTTAATCTCTCCGCCGCCGGTATCGCCGAACGTGTTGATTATCGCCACTTCAGTCATTTCAAACCATGCGTTTGTAAATGAATTTGCGCTGTATGGAACATTAAGAAGCAAACCGGTTTCGGCATCGGCCCATCCGCCATTAAGCGTCATTGCCGCAAAATCGACTTCAAACAGCGGACTATTGCTGTCGCCGGACGGGTCAGAGAACGTCGCTACGGTAAAGGTGGCTTTGGCATCAACGGAAATAAATCCTGCGATGGCAAGAGCCAATAAAACAACTGTTACAAAATTTCGTTTTTTCATTTTTCTACTCCTGAATTTTAGAGCCGTTATGCGGAGCGCACAAAGCACGCCCCGCATTTGGGCCGTTTATTTTTTATTAGTTACGCTGTTTTCTTTCTACGGATAATGCTCAAAGCGCCTACGCTCAACAGAGCAATCGTCGCTGGTTCAGGAATGATAGGTTCGACAACCGCCGACGAGGTGAACGCCGCCGTAGATGTAAAACCGTCAGTCCATAGAGTATGGCCTGATAATTTTGCCAGATTGGCAAAACTAAACGCGAAACGCTCTTCCGAAATCTCGTCCGGGATTTTAGAGCCTGTGATTGTTACATTGTCAGCAACAAACACTTCTTCCGCTCCCAATCCAAACCGGGATACCAGACCGCTTTCAAAATTAATGGTTACCAGCGGGTTAGCAGCTGTGCCATTCTCGTAAAAGTTAATTACGCCGGCGCCGGTTTCTCCATAGAGCGAATAGGCGCTGGTTATCTGCACCGTGCTCATTTCAAACCAGGCATCCTGAAAAGCATTGCTGTTTTCAACGGTGTAGCCGGTAACGGGAATTTCCAAAACAAGGCCGGTTTGGGCATCTGACCAACCGCCGGTGATTTCCATTTGCGTGAAATCAACCTTGAAAAGGTAATTGCTGCTGCTTGGCGACGGGTCGGCAAATGTTGCCAGCGTAACGCTCACGATGGGGTCGCCCATCGCGATAGTGGGTACAAATCCGACCAAAAATACTAACAAAGCAACTGTCAAAAGATGTTTTCTCATTTTTTACTTCTCCTTAATTCTATGCCATTCTGCGGAGCGCACAAACGCCCCGCATTTTGGACATCAATAATTGTTTTTAGTTATACCGTTTTCTTTCTACGAACAAGACTCAAAGCGCCGATGCTCAACAAACCCATTGTCGCCGGCTCTGGAACGCAAACTTCGCCCGCCCAGATATTTGTTACGCTTGTCATTCCGGGAACCGTGAATGTCAGTCTGACATAATCCGGCTGCGGATAAATCTCGCCTGCCAATACATAGCTCCATACGCCGCTTTCTATTGTCCAGGTCTGTGAACCGGCAAATATTCCGCCATCAGTATCAAGAATCGTATCTACGCTATCTACGGTGCTGGTGGCTGTTCCTGTGATATAAACGTAGATTTTCTTGTACAGGTCGGTACGATACACGTTATCCAGATAGAGCGAAATGGTTTCATTGGTCGCACCTATATCGGCTGTAAAGCCTGTGTTGGCCAGAAAATTTGAAGCCCAGTGGCTGTCACTGTCCGGCGGCGAAATCGGCACGCCAGGGGCTATGATGTCAGTTGACCACCACCCGTATGCGTAGTATGTGGCATCTTCGCTGTTCCACCAGCTCGGTGCGCCCGGCGGAGGCATAACCACACTGCCCCACGATACACTTGCTGAACCTAACATAAGGCACAGCATCAAACTAATTGTCAATAACTTTTTCATAACTCTTCCTTTCTTAAAATACATTAAACTACGAATGGTGTCATACATGACACTCATTAACTATTTCTTAATTATCTCCCGGAGCGTCTCTGTTTTAATTCCTCAAGATATTTTGCCGCGGCGTCTTTGCCGCCCAACCCGAACGCAAGAGCCAAAGCGAGAACAATTCCGCCGAGGATAATATTGAAGGTGGCTGTTACCAAAAGAGGAGCGATGCCGAGCTGTTCCAGTGCGATGGTTATTGCGAAAATTATAATTGCCCAGCGACTTACGCCGGCTAATATCTCCGGCTTGGGCAGATTGGCGTTGCCCGCCGCTGTGCGAACTATCCCTGAAACAAAATTGGCCAGGAACATAGCAACTATCAGAACAAGCAGGGCTACTATGACCTTCGGAACGTAAGCAAACAAACTCGCGAGGATATCTGAAGACTTTGGCAGACCCAGCGCATCAACGGTCATCACAAGCACCATAATAATAATCAGCCAATAAACGATACTGCTTACCACTTCTCTGGCTGAAATTCTTAAATCGCCCTTCCTCAGGATTTCGGATATGCCCGCCTTATCCGCAAGCGTGTCGAAACGCACTATCTTAAGCAGCCAGTCAACCAATCGTTTGATTGCCTTGGCCACAATCCAGCCTATAATCAAAATCAGCAATGCCCCGAGCAAGACAGGCAGATAGGCCAGAATCTTAGACAGCATTTGAGTAACAGGTTCGACAACAAGATTTTTCCATTCAATCACAGCTAACATTTTTTTTGCCTCCAAAATTAAAGTGATATTGGAATTTACCCAGCTTTACACTGCCGGCTTTAACCAAACGTCCGGTATAAACTCGCTTAACCATAGTAGCGGCAAGGATTTGATTGTAAATCGGGGTAGAATCTGATTATGGCGTAAGCCGAATCGACTATCAGCCTGTCGGCAAAAGACCTTACATCAATAGCAATTTGTAGGATATTTGATTGACAACCGATTCAAGGTCGTTAATATCAGAGAGAGTTTTTGGGCGGTTTATCAGGGTTTGTAAGTGCGGGCGATGAAAAAGGCGGGTAAGAAAGGTGGATAAAGCAACGGAAAAATTGAAAGGGATGGCCACAAAGCTCGGACGCACCGAGCGGAGGCTGCACGTTAGCGAGGATAAATACCGCCAGCTCGTAGAGAATGCCGACTGCATTATTCTGCGTATCAGCAAAAACGGGGAAATAACCTTCTTCAGTGAATTCGCCCAGAGGTTCTACGGCTACACCGCAAAGGAAATCCTCGGCAAACATATCATAGGAACAATAATACCCAAAGGGGACAGCTTCGGCAAAAATCTCGCTAAAATCGCCAAAGACATCAAAAAACTGCCCGGATTTTACGCCGCAAGCGAGAATGAAAATATTTGTAAAAATGGCCGAAAAGTTTGGGTGTCCTGGGCAAACAAGGCAATTCTCGATGAAGACGGCAACGGCGCTGAAATACTTTGCGTCGGCCACGATATCACCGAACGCAAACAGATGGAGAACGAGTTAAGACTGTTAGCTACTGTTGTTCGCAACTCCAACGATGCTATTACAGTTCAGGATTTGAAAGGAAATATAATCTCCTGGAATCTCGGCGCCGAGCGTATATACGGATACACCAAAGCCGAAGCGTTGAAGATGAATATCAGCAGAATCGTCCCCAGCCATCGACATAATGAAATTACGACGCTGGCCGAGAGAGTGATGAAAGGGGAAAAAATCGAGCTGTTTGAAACACAGCACATTGCGAAAAACAACCGGATACTGGACATCTCGCTCACCATAACATTGCTGAAAGATGAAAATGGAAAACCGTTTGCCATTACAACAACCGAAAGAGATATTACGGAGCGCAGGCGATTAGAAAAAGAAATCCTGGATATAACCGAAAGAGAACGGGAACTGATAGGCCAGGAAATACACGACAGTATGGGACAGGTGCTTACCGGCATTGCCGTTAAGTGCAAAGGATTAGCTCTGAAGCTTGGAGGCCAGTCATCAAAGGAAATGGAAGATGCTCTGGCCATATCAAAACTTGCCAGCAAGGCCATTTCACAGGCGCGAGACATCGCCAAAATGCTTTATCCCGTCGATATTCAGACAGGCGGTCTGGTATCGGCGTTAAAAACGCTGGCATCGGATTCGGCGGAGGTCATGGGAGTTACCTGCCGATTCAGGTGCGGCAAATCCGCCTCGGTTAAAAATCTTGTTGAGGCGAAACAAATTTATCGTATAGCCCAGGAAGCGATTACCAACGCGGTCAGGCACGGCAAAGCGACTATTATCAGTATCAGCCTTCGCCTGACTGAAAAAGGAACTCTTCTGACGATTGAAAATAACGGCCTGGATTTTCCGGAGCTGCCTCCAAACAGAAAAGGGTTCGGATTGAAAATTATGGAATATCGTACCGACCTGATAGGCGGCTCTCTTGACATTCGCAAAAGAAATAAAGGCGGGACAATCGTAACAGTGCGTTTCAGAACAGATGACAGAGAACTTAATAAAGAATAGTCGTATGACGTTAAAGAAAAAACAGTTTTGTAGTTTTGTAGGGTGGACAGCTCTGCTGTCCACGCGGTTTCGTCATTGCAAGCGAAGCGCGGCAATCTCAAATTTTGATTTTTAACCCTTTATGCAGCCTCTAAAAATTGCAAAAATCAGAGCCTGGAGCGAAAGCGACAGGTGTAAAAAACATATTTTGTTGGTTGTGAATTGAGTTCGTAGGGTGGGCTCTTAGCCCACGCGGTTTTCTAAAAATTGCAAAAATCAGAGCCTGGAGCGAAAGCGACAGGTGTAAAAATGACGTTTTGTTAGTTGTGAATCGCATTTTTAGAGATGCCCTTTGTTTTTGATAGTACTTTAGCCAAATATGGTGCCGATATTTAGCCCTGAAAGGGCGAAATATATCAGCCCAGGGCAACGCCCTGGGTATGCTGTCCGCCACAACACAAAGCCCTGAAAGGGCGGAATAATGCCGGATACTGCAAATGGCTGAAATATTACGATTTTTGATATGATTATATGGCATTATAGTTTTGTAGGGTGGACAGCTCTGCTGTCCACGCGGTTTCGTCATTGCGAGCGCAGCGAAGCAATCTCGATTTTGATTTTTAACCTTTTATTTTTGATATGATTATATGGCATTAAAGAAAAAACAAGATACATCTGCCGAAAAGAAAACTCGGATTCTTATAGTTGACGACCATCCCGTAATAAGGGAAGGCCTTATCGCTATTATCAATCACGAGCGGGATATGAACGTATGCGGTCAGGCCGATGACGCTTATGCGGCGCAAAAAGCCGTTGGTGAATTGAAACCTGACGTAGTCGTTACTGATATATCGCTAAAGAATTCCGATGGCATTGAACTGACA
>Ga0209212_1000302_pt1 | contig 99485 bp, 86 predicted proteins | sample RifGroC2_FD_183996 | JGI IMG/M metagenome (GOLD analysis project Ga0209212, IMG submission 183996) | Groundwater microbial communities from Rifle, Colorado, USA - Groundwater C2 (SPAdes) (version 2) | ecosystem: Environmental > Aquatic > Deep subsurface > Groundwater | place: Rifle, Colorado... | reverse complement strand
AGTTCAATAAACCTCTGTCCTCAGAAATTAATGGCTAATTTCTTTTAAAAATTTCTTGAAGCTTTTATTTATATCCGGCCTTTTTAAGGCAAACGACACATTTGCCTTTATAAAACCAAGCTTGTCGCCAGCATCAAATCTTTCGCCTTCGAATTCATATGCATAAATTGGCTGCTTTCTGGATAACACCTTCAATCCGTCAGTAAGCTGTATCTCACCGCCTCTGCCTGGTTTGGTTTCTTCAAGGGCTTTAAATATCTCTGGCATCAGAATGTATCTGCCAATAATCGCCAGATTAGAAGGCGCATTGCTTGGATGAGGCTTTTCTACCATATCAAGAACCTCATATACCCTTGGCGCTATCTTCCTTGCCTCTATTATGCCATAATGATGAACCTCTTTTTTGGGAACGCGCTGAACTGCCAGTATAGTATAAGGATACCGATGAAAGACATCTACCATCTGCTTCATAACAGGGATGCGTGAATCTATAACATCATCGCTTAAGAATACAGCAAATGGCTCCATGCCTACCAGGTTTTTTGCGCAGTGAATTGCATGGCCAAGGCCCATTGGCTTCTTCTGCCTTGTATAGGAAAAGTGAATGAAGTTAGACAACTCTTCAATCATTTTCAGCATATCTGTCTTATTTCGCTCCTTTAACAGCATCTCTAATTCAAACGATACATCAAAATGGTCTTCAATAGCTGTCTTTCCCATCCCTGTTATGATTATCACCTCTTCAAGCCCTGACTTCTTTGCCTCTTCAACAGAATACTGAATCAGCGGTTTGTCAATAAGAGGAAGCATCTCTTTAGGAATCGCCTTTGTAGCAGGCAAAAATCGTGTTCCGAATCCAGCAGCAGGAAAAACTGCCTTGCGTATCTTCATAAACAACAGTGTCCTTGGTAAGTTTTGAGTTTGTGCGAGAAATAATATGTTTTTTTAAAAAATAAGTCAACCCTTGACAAATTATTGCTTTGTCTGAAACAAAGCAGCTTTATGTTTTACCTTAGTAAAACATATAATTTGTCAAGGGTCAATGATATTTCTGGAGGTCATTGGGGTGCCTATAAATAAAAATAGGTAGCTATTATGCTACCTAAATATATGGTGGAGGCGGTGGGAATTGAACCCACGTCCGGGAATGCTTAGCCAGGGCATCTACATACTTAGCCTATGCATTTATCTCGCTTCCTGGCTCATCATAGGCACTGTACCAGGAAGCCAGTCTGTTTAGTTCTCGCCTTCAGGTCCTTCAGACCGAGCCCCAAAGGCCATCCTGCTAAATGTCGTCTCTTAAGCCCCGCAGGAGCAGGCATAAAAGACGCTGGCTGACTTAAGCAGCCAGAGCGTAGTTATAGTCGTTTGCGACTATGTTTTTCCGGTGTTTTAACGAGTCCCCGGACCTCGGTATGCTTCCCGTGGCATCAGGTCATCCCGTCGAAGCCTGTCGCCCCCTTTTTATATTGTAAGGCAGTAAGCTGTGCGCTGTCAATAAATTATTACGGATAATATAATAACTTGTGTGCGAGCAGCATATTTGATAATATCTCACCAAATAAATTTTGAGGAATGTATGTTAGCCAAAGTATTCAGCGGTTCAGTCTTGGGTATTGATGCATATATCGTAGAGGTAGAGGTGGATACCGCTCAAGGTCTTCCTATCTTTTCAACCGTCGGCCTGCCTGATAATGCAGTTAAAGAAAGCAAAGACAGGGTAAAGGCAGCTATAAAGAACTCTGGCTATGAATTCCCTGCCAAACGCATCACCGTAAACCTTGCCCCAGCATATGTAAAAAAAGAAGGCACGACCTTTGATTTGCCAGTAAGCCTTGGAATCCTTGCTGCAGGGGGAGTTGTAAAAAAGGAAGTCCTTGCTAATTATATGATTTTAGGGGAGCTTTCTCTGGATGGTAGGGTCAAACCTGTGCGTGGCGCGCTTCCCATGGCTGTTGCTGCAAAGAAGGCAGGGTTGAAAGGTGTAATCCTCCCAAAGGAAAATGCTGAAGAAGCTGCGTTAGTAAATGGCATAAATAGTATCGGCGTAAAAAATCTTTCCCAGCTCGTTGAGTTTTTAAACGGCAATCTTGAAATTGAGCCATGCAGGATTAATATTGAAGAATACTTTAAAGGAAACGGAGAAACCTATCTTGATTTGAATGAGGTAAAGGGGCAAGAACACGTAAAAAGGGCATTGGAAATTGCAGCAGCAGGCGGACATAATGTTTTGATGATTGGTCCGCCAGGCTCTGGAAAAACCATGATTGCCAGGCGTATGCCTACTATTCTCTCTGATATGAGTGTTGATGAGGCGATAGAAACGACAAAGGTTCATAGCATAACCGGAGTTCTTGATAGAAGACAGGTTTTGGTAACCACACGGCCATTTAGAAGCCCTCACCACACTGTTTCCGATGCAGGGCTTATCGGCGGAGGGCATGTCCCGAGACCTGGTGAGGTTTCAATTGCGCATAACGGCGTTCTGTTTCTGGATGAGCTGCCTGAATTTAAAAAAAATGTGCTTGAGGTATTAAGACAACCTCTTGAGGATGGGAAAGTTACCATATCACGGGCTGCCATGTCATTGACATATCCCTCTCGCTTTATTTTAATCGCTGCAATGAACCCCTGTCCCTGCGGATTTTTAGGCGATTTACACAAAGAATGTCGCTGCACACCAGCGCAAATCCAAAAATACAGGGCAAAGATTTCCGGGCCATTATTAGACAGGATTGATATCCACTGTGATGTGCCTGCTGTGAGATTTAAGGAGCTTTCAGGTGATACAAAGGGTGAGTCCTCAAAAGAAGTAAAGGCGCGTGTTGATAGGGCAAGGAGTGTCCAGTTGGAGAGGTTTTTAGGTTACGCTAAGCGTGATGGTAAAAAAGTCTACTGCAATAGCCAGATGACCACCCATCATATAAAAAAGTTCTGCGAAATAGGTGAAGAGGGCAAGAGACTTCTTGAAATGGCAATAGATAAACTCGGCCTATCTGCAAGGGCATACACAAGGATATTAAAGGTTGCAAGGACTATAGCCGACTTAGAAAGTGAAGAACAGATTAAAACACATCACCTGTCAGAGGCAATACAGTACAGGAGTTTGGATAGGGGGATAACATAAACTGCTAACGGTGATTTAAAAACAACAGTTCATTCGAAATGCAAAAAAAAGATTGACAGATTTTAAAATATTGTGCTAATCTTATGGCAACCGCACAATTAAAGTGCCTTTATATTTTTATTAATTCAAAATCACATCTAAATTTGAACTACAATTCACATGATATCATCTTTAATAACCCCGGAGCTATAGGTATAGAAAAACTCAAAAAATCATAATTCCATTGGTGGGCTTACCCTTTCCAGATGTTCAAAGCAGACAATAGTATATATTGCTCTCCGGGTGCATAGTCATAATAAAAACAGAAATGGCTTCTTCAACATTTAAATTTGTCAGCTTGTTCAAAAAAACCCACAATGAATAGCCCCACTTATCCTTCAATTTCAAGCGAGTGGATATGGCTCATTAACCATGGCATCACCCCAAGTGCGCAAAAAAGACAAAATTTAATTCCCATAACAAAAAATTGGTCTTACGACCGCATGCCTTATCTTTACTGTCTCCGAAGTTATATTGGGATATCAAGAGTTGATGGCAAGCTGTGGTTGTTAAAAAAAGAGGAGTGCTTTTATGAATCTCAAAGAACTTAAAGAAAAAAAGATTGGCGAGCTTACAACGCTTGCCAAGCAATATAATATAGAAGGCGCTGCAAGCATGAGGAAACAAGATTTAATCTTCGCTCTGCTTCAGTCGCAATCAGAACAAAACGGCCTTATATACAGCGAGGGTGTTCTGGAAACCCTGCCCGATGGCTTCGGGTTTTTAAGGGCGCCTGACTATAATTACCTCCCAGGACCTGATGATATATATGTCTCTCCATCACAGATAAGAAGATTTAATCTCAGAACAGGCGACATTGTATCCGGTCAGATAAGACCGCCAAAAGAAGGTGAAAGATATTTCGCCCTTTTAAAGGTTGAAAAGGTAAATTATGAAGATCCTGATGTTGCAAGGGATAAGATACTTTTTGACAATCTCACTCCCCTCTATCCTGAGGAGAGGATAAAACTTGAGTTGGCTGGCAAGAAGACAGACCTCTCCATGAGAATAATGGACCTCTTTACCCCAATCGGCAAAGGCCAGAGAGGACTCATTGTGTCGCCGCCGAGGGCAGGCAAAACGGTTCTTCTTCAAAAGATTGCCAATAGCATAACAACAAACCATCCAGATATTGTATTGATTGTGTTGCTGATTGATGAAAGGCCAGAAGAGGTTACTGATATGCAGCGCTCGGTAAAAGGCGAGGTAATAAGCTCTACATTTGACGAACCTGCGCAACGACACGTTCAGGTTGCAGAGATGGTCATAGAAAAGGCAAAGAGGTTGGTAGAACATCAGCACGATGTGGTTATTCTTTTGGATTCTATCACGAGGCTTGCGAGGGCGTATAATACTGTTGTGCCGCCAAGCGGCAAGGTGCTCTCAGGAGGTGTAGATTCCAATGCCTTGCATAAACCAAAGAGGTTCTTTGGCGCTGCAAGAAATGTAGAAGAAGGTGGAAGCCTTACCATCATTGCAACGGCGTTAATTGAAACAGGCAGCCGTATGGATGAGGTTATATTTGAAGAGTTTAAAGGCACCGGCAATATGGAGATAGTGCTTGACAGAAAATTATCTGACAGACGCATCTTCCCAGCAATTGATATTAACAGGTCAGGCACAAGAAAGGAGGAACTCCTCCTTGCAAAAGAGGCATTAAATCGCATATGGGTTTTGAGAAAGGTGCTCCAGCCCCTTAATCCCATCGAGAGCATGGAATTCCTCTTAGGCAAGATACAGAGCACGAATACTAATAAAGATTTTCTTGAATCAATGAGCAAGTAGCGCAAAGGGTTGATATAAAATGCGGAGGTGTGAACAATGAAAGAAAAGATTGTCAAGATTGCAAAAGGTAAAGAGGGCATTGCGCTACCTGAAGACTATCTTAGATACCTTGAGTTGATACCTGGCGCAGAGGTTGAAATTGCGCTTGATAAAAAGAAAAAATGGATAATTATCAGACCCCTTCACGGCGAAGATTTTATGGAACACTTTAAAACCACTATGGAGACAATGGCGTAATTATAATTCCTAATTTCCAATGCCTAATTCCCCATGAAGTAATTAGAAATTGGTAATTAGAAATTACTATAACACTGCCCCTTCTATTATCCTCACCACACTTTCTTCCTGTCCTATTGCCATGATATGGGCGCCGTCACAGAAACTCCTTAATTCATTTACCTGCCTTGCTGCAATCTCAATACCTTTTTCAAGCTGGTCTTGAGCCTTTTCCAATTCATCTATAAGATGTTTTGGCACTTTTACACCAGGGACATTCGTATTCAAAAAATTTGCCATCTTTGCTGACTTGAGAAGGAGTATGCCGCCCAAAATCTTCACACCAAATCTTTTTGCATATTCATAAAACCTGTGGAATTTTTCCATATTGTATATTGCCTGTGTCTGGAAGAATCTTGCCCCTGCCTCAACCTTTTTTTCAAATTTTATCATCTCAGGTTCCACCGGGTCTGCCTCTGGGGCAACAACTGCGCCTATAAAAAAATCTGTTCCTCCCTTAAGAGGCATATCCTTCATATTTGTCCCTTTATTCAGCTTATCTATTACCTGAACCAGTTGAACAGAATCCAGGTCAAATACTGGTTTTGCCTCTCTGTGGTCTCCAAAAGACACATGGTCGCCTGAAAGGGCTAGGATATTTTTTATGCCAAGGACTGACGCACCCATTATGTCTGATTGGAGGGCAATCCTGTTTCTGTCCCTGCATGTCATCTGAAACACAGGGTCTATTCCCTCCTTTAGTAAAATAACAGAACAGGCAAGAGAGGAAAGTCTCATTACAGCCCTTTGGTTATCGGTCACATTGGCAGCAGCTATTTTTCCTTTTAGAAGCTGTGCCTTTTTGAGAAAGTCTGAGGTATCAGTGCCTTTTGGCGGGCATATCTCAGCAGTAATTGTAAACTTTTTTGAAGAAAGAGACTCTTTAAGGGTCTGCATAATTTTAGCTAAGACATGTTGAGGTTAAGGTTGAGGAGATATTTAATTTAACTTTGCTTTTTATTCCTCGATTCTACAATCACCGTGCGCGGTTTTACACCGTTTGAATGATCCTTTGGAGGCGCTATTCTTTTCAAAACATCCAGTCTTTCCTGAGCCTTTAGCCTCCGGTAAATCATTATCCATGCACACTCATTTTCTAAATTAACTTCACATTTGGCATTAACCATCCCACCGCATGGCCCATTTAACAGGCTTTTGGGGCACTGGGTGTGAGGGCATATACCACCTGTCTCAGCCAAGACACAGTCTCCGCAAAGAGAGCAGCCTTCAAAAAAATGTCCGTATCTTGTAACATTGGCAAGATAGAGGGAATCAAGGGCCGGAAATACCGCCATCCCATCTCCTGCTGCATCAGCAACTGCCTTAACGCCAGCGCCGCATGCAAGGACAAGGATTGCATCAACCTTTTCAAGTACATCTTTATCTTCACGGAAATGCTTTTTTATAAGCATGCTGTAACAGGTCTCGTCAGGCACTGAAAAACCTATAACCTTTTTACCTTGTTTTTCAAGTAAATCAGCCATTGCCTTCACTTCCCGCTCTCCGCCTGTCTCGCACTGTTCCGCGCAGGAATTGCATCCGAAAAGATAAATCTTTTCTCTGCCATTGAGATATTCCAATATCTTTGAAAAATCCTTTTTCTTTGTAATAATCATTTTATACCCTTATGCCTTTAGACTGCCTCTTTGCCGCCGCTACTGTATTATAGAGAAGCATGGCTATGGTCATTGGTCCAACGCCGCCTGGCACCGGAGTTATAAATGACGCCTTCTTAAACGCCCCATCGAATTCCACATCACCCACCAGCTTGCCCCCGTCAAGACGATTTATTCCGACATCTATAACAATAGCCCCTTGTTTTATCCATTCTCCTTTAATAGCAGCGGGTTTGCCGATAGCTGCGATTAAGATGTCCGCCCTTCCTATTTTTTCGCGAAGATTCTGCGTCCGTGAATGACATATAGTAACTGTTGCATTTCTATGGAGCAGCATAAAGGCAACGGGCTTGCCAACAATATTGCTTCTGCCAACAACCACAGCCTCTTTTCCTGATATGTCCACGCCGGTATTCTCAATGAGTTTAATAATGCCAAGTGGCGTGCACGGCTGGAAAAGCGGTTTGTTAATAACAAGCCTTCCGGTATTCATAGGATGAAAACCATCCACGTCTTTTTCTGGTGATATCGCCTCCAGAATTAATTCTTCGTCAAGATGCTCAGGAAGGGGAAGCTGGACAAGGATACCATGAACCTTTGGATCGTTGTTTAATTCGGATATTTGCCATAGCAGTTCTTTTTGTGTAATTTCTTTATGAAGTGTGCGTTGAAATGAGTTGATACTAACCTCATCGCATGCCTTTCCCTTTGCCTTGACATAAACTAGAGAGGCGGGATTATCGCCAACAAGCACAACTGCCAGACCGGGCTTAATACCCTGGTCTTTAAGCATATCAACTTCACTCTTTAATCTATCCCTGAGCTTCTGTGCCAGCGCCTTTCCATCAATAATATTTGCCATAATGCGAGTAGTATACTTAAGAAAAAAATAATTGTAAACCCGAAAATAGAGCAAATAAAAAGGGGAGCTATTATACTCCCCTTAAATCTTTAAACCAAGGTGTCTTTTTCTTTTTGTCTTTTTCTTTTTACATCTTAACTGCCAAAGAATCTTTTACTTCCTTCTTGTAGATTTCTTCTTTGTTGTCCCTTTTGCCGCTGGCTTTGCCTTTGCCTTGGCTGCCTCAATCTCTTTCTTCAGGTTATCCCTTTCCTGAGTCAAAGACGCTACCTGAGCCTTAAGGTCATCCCTTTCCTTTATCAGGTTTTCTATCTGGCTTTGCAGATTATTGTTATCGTCAGTCAATGCTTGCACCTGCCCTTTTAGCTGTTCATTCTCCTGCTTTAACTGCTGACCGCAGCCAGAAATAACTATAGCAAGCATAAAGACAAATACGCTGCATAAAATGATACTTCTTTTTACCATTTTCTTTTTCCTCTCCTTTCGTTTTATTTTTGAGCCCTTATGGTTCAAAGTCCTTACATCCAGCTAAGCAGGCTGCATCTTATAATGCAAAAGCCTTTCTATTATCCTTCCGCCTTTAATATGCTTTTCCACAATTTCATGAATATCTTTTTCAGACACATTGCGATACCATACGCCCTGAGGGTAAATAACAACTACAGGACAATACCCCCCTTTTGGTTCAGTCTCTTTGCACACACTGAAACACCCGCCCTTGGATGTCTTTATCTCGCCACTTAAACCCTCTGCATCTAATTTGTCCCGCAATAGTTCAAGCAACCTTTCAGAACCAGCAGCAGAGCAGGTCTTTCCATGACAGACAAGGATATGTTGTTTATACGGTTTCATGATAAAATGGTGAAAAAAGAATAACTTGTCAAAATCTTCCTGTCAAGAATTTTATTTTTTTGTTTATTTTTTGTTTATTTTTTACCAACTACTTAAAAGATGGAACTTTTGTAAAAAACTCGCCTTGACCCTTGACAAATTATGTGTTTTACTGTGTTAAATATTGACCTGCTCTGATGTAATGTCAGAGCAGATAATTTGTCAAGGGTTGACAAACAGGAACAGATTGCCTAAGCTGACAGCCGTTGTATTGTTCAGATTTCGATATTAGAAGTTCGAATTTATTATAAATAATGTCTACCTATTATTGTCGTTGACTATAAACAGCGGCCCAGTTTATCTATAGAGTTTTAGGGCATTTAAGAAAGGCGCATCTCAATAAATGGAAAGACCCATAGGTATATTTGATTCAGGTATTGGCGGACTCACTGTATTAAAAGAGATTATCAATGCAATGCCGGGAGAAGATACTATTTATCTCGGCGATACCGCCAGGGTGCCATATGGCACAAAATCCGCCGAGACAGTTACAAAGTATTCCTTTGAAAATGCGCGCTTTCTTCTGAAATTCAATATAAAACTCCTTGTTGTTGCATGCAATACAGCCTCTGCATATTGCCTGCCGCAGCTTAAAAAGGCGCTTCAAATACCCGTTGTAGGTGTCATAGAGCCTGGCGCAAAAAAGGCAGTTGAGATTACAAAGACTAAGAGGGTAGGCGTGATAGGAACAGAAGGGACAATAAAGAGCGGCGCCTACTTTGATGCAATTAAGTCCATAGACTCATCTATTGCGGTATTCACACAACCATGTCCCTTGTTCGTGCCGCTTGCTGAGGAAGGATGGACAAATAATCAGATGGCGCATCTTACTGCCCAGACTTATCTCAATGATATAAAGAAAAATTGGATAGATACGCTCATACTTGGCTGTACCCACTACCCTTTACTTAAGGAAGTAATCACTGAGGTTATGGGCAATAAAACAATGCTTATAGATTCAGGTCATGAAACCGCTGCTGAGGTTTTTAGGTGTCTCGCAGAAAAAAATCTGATTAAAATTATATCATCTAAGGAAAGTTCTCACAGATTTTTTGTCACAGACTCACCTGACAGGTTTAAACAGGTTGGCAGTAGATTTATGGGAGCCAGCCTTAGAAATATTGAATTAGTTAATCTGGAAAACTTATAAAAAAACTACCCATGCCATCTAAAAAGAAACATTGCCCTGGCTCAAAAGTGAAAACAAATAAAAATAGGCATTCTGCGGGCAGAGCAACTATAACAATCTTAGTTGTTGCCATGCTCACCGTAGTTGTTGGAATTTACCTTATTACAAAGTATGGTGATAAGATACTGCCCTATCTGCTTCCTAAGAAGATATCAAGGTACGAAGTAAAAAGTGTAAGAATCTACTTCTCTAACGAAGAAGGCAAAGCATTGAAGGCAGAAGAGAGGGATATAGCAAAAGGAACATTATCTATAGAAATCAGAGAGGCCATACACGCTCTCATAAGCGGACCAGAAGGAAGTCTTACTGTCACTGTCCCTGATGGGACAAGGCTTCTCAGTGTTGAGGTTAAGGACAACGTGGCATTTTTAAATTTCAGCAAGGAAATTTCTGACAAACATCCGGGCGGAAGCTCTGCTGAATTACAAACTATTTATTCTGTTGTTGATACCGTAACCCTTAACTTTCCTGAAATTAAAAAGGTTCAGCTACTTATAGAAGGCAAAAAAGTAAAAACGCTCGCTGGTCATATAGATATCTCCTTCCCGCTCGGCCCAAATAAAGACCTCATAAAAGGATAACAGGACAATGAAAAACTCCTTTCTAAAAGAATTAAAGAAAAGGCCATTAATATTTGACGGCGCTACAGGCACCATGCTTCAAAAACTCGGTTTAAAACCCGGGGGATGCCCTGATGAGCTTAATCTCACAAATCCTGAGATGATAAAACAAGTTCATACAAGTTATGTTGATGCAGGTTCTGATGTTGTTACAACAGCTACATTTGGCGCTAACAGGGTTAAGCTTAAAGAATACAATCTTGAAAAAAAACTCGTAGATATAAACCTAAAGGCAGCAAAAAATGCAAGGGAGGCAGTTGGCAAAAAGGGATTTGTTGCTGGCGGACTTGGACCAACTGGAAAATTCTTAGAGCCAGTTGGCGACCTCTCATTTGATGAAGCGGTTGAAATATTTTCCGAACAGGTTAATGCTCTCAAAACCGGTGGGGTTGATTTAATCGTTATTGAGACCATGATGGATATCAAAGAGATGAAGGCTGCCATCCTTGCAGCAAAAACTTTTGGTCTTCCAGTAGTTGCAACCATGACATTTGATGAAACCTTGCGAACAGTTCTCGGTACTCCGCCAGAAGTATTTGCCATTATTGCAGAGGGGCTTGGCGCTGACGTTATAGGCGCGAATTGCAGTCTTGGAATAGAAGGCATTTATAAGGCCATTATGGCAATGAGCAGGGTAACGAGCCTTCCTTTAATTGCCCAACCCAACGCAGGGATACCATACCTGAAAGAAGGAGAGACAATCTTCCCTGCCACGCCAGAAGAAATGGCAGCATATGTGCCAAAACTTTTAGATGTTGGTGTGAGGGTCATCGGCGGTTGCTGCGGCACAACACCGGCACATATAAAGAAGATGAGGGCAAAAGTCAGAAGGCAGAAGACAAAAGACAGAAAAGAAACAACACGGCTTGCGAGCCGTTCAAGATTTGTAGAGTTTGGAAATAGACATTTGCCGATAATTGTTGGGGAAAGAATAAATCCTACAGGTAAAAAACTCCTTCAGCAGGAGATTAAAGAAAAAAAGACCTCTATCATCCGTAAAGAGGCAAAGACCCAGCAGGAGGCAGGGGCGCACGTTCTGGATGTGAATGTAGGCGTGCCGGGTGCCGATGAACCTGCATCAATGCAGATTGCAGTTTTTGCAGTAAATGAGAACAGCCAATTACCCATCGTATTGGATTCTTCAAACTTGGCTGCGCTTGAGGCAGGGTTAAAGGCTGCTGATGGGAAAGTACTAATAAATTCAGTAAGCGGAGAAGAAAAAAAACTTAAAACAATTCTTCCCCTTGCAAAGAAATACGGGGCTGCTGTGCTGGGTCTCACACTGGATGACAAAGGCATTCCTCCTACTGCAGAGGGGAGATTTAAAATTGCAGAAAAAATATTAAAAAATGCGTTAAAGTACGGACTTTCAAAATCAGATGTTGTCATAGATTGTCTGGCGCTCACAGTAAGCGCGGATCAGAAATCAGCGCAGGAAACGCTTAAGGCAATACGCATGGTAAAGGAAAAGCTGGGGCTCTCTACTATCCTCGGCGTTAGCAACATCTCATTCGGCCTGCCAAACAGGGAAATAATCAATTCAATCTTTTTGACTATGGCGCTTCAGTCAGGGCTGGATGCCGCTATTATAAATCCGCACAACAGTATGCTTATGGATGCATATCATGCCGCATTGGTGTTAATCGGATGTGATACAAGAGCCGAGATGTATATAAAGAGATATCGCGAGGCTCAAACAATACGGCCACCTGGGATAGAAAGCGGTGAAGCTTTTGGTAAACCAAGAGTAACTATTAAAGAACCCCATGGAATCGGAGAGAGATTAAAAAAGGCAATTATTGACGGCGATGAGGAGGGAATTGTCGGACTTATTGAAGAGGCTTTGAAGCAGGGATGGAAGCCTCTTAAAATAAGCAACGATGCGCTCATTCCCGGGCTTGAAGAGGTTGGAAGACTTTTTGGGCAAAATATATATTTTCTACCGCAGGTAATGCTCTCCGCTGACACCATGAAAAAGGCGTTTGACCGATTGAAAAAAGAGTTTAAGGATAAAAAAGCGAAAAGCCTTGGCAAGGTTTTGATGGCTACTGTTGAGGGTGATATCCATGATATCGGGAAAAATATCGTATCTACGCTTCTTGAGAATCATGGTTTCGAGGTTATTGACCTGGGAAAAAATGTGCCTGCTGATAAAATAATCGAAGAGGCGATAAAAAATAAGGTGGATGTGGTCGGTCTATCAGCCCTGATGACCACAACTGTTATGGAGATGGATAATGTCTTGAAAAAACTCAAAGCAAAGGGTGTGCCCGTGCTCACGATGGTAGGTGGCGCTGTAGTAAATCAGGAGTTTGCAGATAAGGTTGGGGCGAACGGTTACGCAAAGGATGCGTTAGAGGCAGTTGAAAAAATGAAAAGACTTGTCAGAAAAGATATGGTATAAATACAGGCGATAGGCGCTGGGCTATAGGCGATAAAATTAGATTTTAACTATTGCCTATTGCCTATTGCCTATTACCTATAGCCTGTATTGATTTAAGGAGAATCACCATGCATAAACTTCCTATAGTAAAACAACTCGAAGAAGCGCTTAAGAAGGTGGAAAAGGAACTGCGCATAGAGCTGCCCAAGGAAATCAGAAAGGCAGCAGCCCATGGCGACCTTCGGGAAAATGCTGAATATCATGCTGCGAAGGAAAGGCAGACCTTTCTCCAGGCAAGGGTTGCGCACCTGCACACCAGAATTAATGCCCTGTTTTCGATAAATTTGAATACACTACCAAAGGATAAGATTGCATTTGGTTCAAGGATATTTTTAGAAGATTTGAACACAGGTGATGAAATAGTCTATGAGCTTGTTACGCCAGAAGAGGTTGACCCAAAGAATGGGAAGATATCTGTCAGCTCTCCAATTGGCAAGGCGCTTCTCAACAGGGAAGTTGGAGATGAAGTCGTTATACAACTTCCTGCTGGCAAAAAAGAGTATTCAATAAATAAGATTATCACACTGCACGATTTACTGTAGGGATAGACTTCACGTTCTGTTTCTCATCACTTCAAAAAGCGCTATTCCACCAGCAACAGAGGCATTTAAGGACGAAATTTTCCCTTTCATGTGTATGGAAAGACAGGCATCGCATGTTTCCCTCACAAGGCGCCGCATCCCTTTTCCTTCGCTACCTATGACTATCGCAATATCTCTATCCATATCAAAGGAATAGATATCCTGCGGGCTATCTGCCTCTATGCCTACTACCCATATGCCGGCCTTTTTGAGCTGTTCTATGGTAGATGCAATATTTGTTACGCGGGCAATAAGCGTATGCTCTACTGCTCCTGCAGATGCCTTGGCAACTGAAGGCGAGACCTCTGCTGCCCTGTCTTTCGGGATAATGACGCCATGAACGCCTGCTGCATAGGCTGTCCTGATGAGTGAACCAAGGTTTTGCGGATCCTGGATAGAGTCGAGGATAAGGAGCAACGCCTTTTCCCCTGACGACTTCCATCTTTCCAAAATATCTTCAACCTCTGCGTATTGGAATTCTGTGAGTATGCCTGCAACGCCCTGATGATGCGTGGTCTGGGCGAGTTTTTCAATTTCATCTTTACCAACTATCCTGCATCTAATACCGTGTTGATGGGCAAGTTTTTTTATCTTTTCACCAGCCTGGCCAGCCCTACCTTGCACAATGAGCAAGTCTTTAAAATCCTCAGGATGGGAGTTCAAGGCCTCCAGCACTGGATTGACGCCGTAGATTATGCGCATTTATTGTAAAACCTTCTAATGCCCAGATTTGGCAGGCATGCCTTCCTGCCATACCCTCACATATACCACATCAATAGGCTTTTCTCCCACAGGAATTTTAGCCAATACCTTATCAGTTGCCGCATCTATTGCCCAAATCTCATTGGAAATCTCATGTCCTACAAAGATGTGTTTCATTTCAGGGTCTGACCAGATGCCATGGGGCTCCTGACCTACTGGAATTGACTTCACAAATCGAGGCCTATCCTTCATCTCAATCACATCAATGCGATTATCTTTGGCAATGGTAACATACGCATACTCTACGCCGCCTTTTACAATAAACGCTACATGGTTCGGCTTGTTTCCCACATCCACAGTGCCGACAACCTCAAATTTGCGTGGGTCAATCACGCTGATTTTATTCACATCTTTGTGTATCACCCAGAAATATGGCTTCTCACTGGTAGACACCATTAGAAACGGTGAAAATTTCCCCGGAACTGGTATGTCCTTTATAATACTGTAATTATATGTATCAATCACAGCAACAACACTCCGCTTTTGGAATGAGACAAATGCGTATCTCCCTGATGGCTCAAAATGAACCATACCAGGCCCTTCACCTGTAAGTATCTGTGCAACAATCTTTTTTGAACCCCTGTCAAAGACATCAATATGATCGCTGCCGCGCACAGTAATCCATGCCTGCCTTCCATCAGGCGTAAACATACATGCATGGGGTTCACGGCCGCTTGTGGTTATATAACCAAGAACTTCAAGCGCTTTACCGTCGAGCATAATAAGCGAGGATGAGCCTCTTGCAGTAACCAATATCAACTCCCCATCCGGCGAGGCAATTACGCCGTGCGGGTCAATATGGCCATTGTAGAGCGGCCGATGAATGTCTTTGTCGCCGATTGAAATTGTTTTTATAATGGTCAATGTTTTTGGATCAATAATGCTTATCGTATTGCTTATCTCATTCGCAGCAAACACATAGTCTTTAAATGCCTGCTCCTCAGCATTTGCCGTAATTACGTAAAAATTGCTACAGAATAATAAACCAGTGATTATAAATAATTTTATTTTAGCTCTCTTCATAGATATCCCTCCCTTTATAAAGTTGTTTTAAACGGTCATTTGTTATGTAAAGTATAGCACGGCTTATTATCTTCGCAAGGAGTGGGAAAGGCTACATAGTAATACTTTTTACTAAATTCTACTAAAATTGTACTAAAAATTCCCTTGACAAAAATCAGTTCAGTATGATAACAATACTCTATTTTGCATAAGATGCTACTTCTTTTAAAGGATTGATTTTTAATGATAGAATTAAACATTACGCTATTATTTCAGGTTATAGGATTTTTTGTTCTCTATCTCATTTTAAACACCTTCCTGTATAAACCTGTTACAAAACTCCTTGAGGAAAGAGACAAGAATATAACAGGGGCAAAAAGAGAGGCTGAGCTTTTAGAGGCTGAGCTTCAGAAGAAACTGCTTGCTTATGAAAATAGGCTTAATGATACAAAGGCAAAGGCTCAGGAGGAAAGATTGCGCCTGCGACAGGAGGGCCTTGATAAAGAAAGGGATCTGCTTGAATCTGCAAGAAAAAATTCTCTTGATAGTATCCAGCAGGCAAAGATAAAACTTGAAAAAGATATTCAGTCTGCCATAACCCGATTAAAAGAGGAAAGCAAGGCTATTTCAAAAGATATAGCGGAAAAAATTTTAGAGAGAAAGGTAGCATAAAATGAAGAGTCAAGAGCCCAAAGATAGAAGTCCAAAGTTGCAGGGTATGCTGCTTAGCGCTTACTGCCTACTGTTTACTATCCTTTGCCTGATTTCCCCTGTCCTTGCTGCTGAAGAGGGCGGACATGATGCTGGTGGCGACAACAGCACATTATGGCGAATAATAAATTTTGCAATACTTGCAGTAGCAGTAATACTGATAGCGCGATATCTGAAACTAAAGGATTTTTTTGCCAGTAGAAAGGAAAATATAAAGAGGGAATTGGATGAGGCCCGAAAGGCAAAGGAAGAGACCGAACGAAAGATGAAAGAGTTTGAACTTAAGTTCAAACAGCTTGACAAAAAGATAGAGGAGATTTATCAGGAGATAAGGGCTGAAGGCGAGATAGAAAAGAAAAAGATTATAGAAGAAGCGATTGCGTCTGTTGAAAAGATAAAGGAACAAGCGAGGCTTGCGGCTGAACAGGAGCTCAAAAAGGCAAAGCAGGAGATTAAGGGAGAAATAGCCAAGGTAGCGGTTGAAATGGCAGAAGAGATATTAAGACATGAATTGACTGCCGCAGACCAGGAAAGGCTCATAAGAGAGTATTTGGAAAAGGTGAGGCTGCATTGATAATACAAGGCTCCAACTTATCCGCCTGAAGTGGAGGAGACCAGAGGCAAGAGCTGTTGAAAAAATTATTATGAAAAAAGGTGTAGTTGCTAAAAGATATGCAAAAGCCCTTGTTGAAATGGGCCGGGAAGATAATAAATTCAGGGAAATAGGCGAAGAACTGAGGAATGTTGCAGCGATATTTTCCAGCAACCCTGAGCTAAAAAGATTCCTGCTTAATGCCATGTACAAACTGAAGGATAGGCTGGTTTTAACAGAAAAGATTTCAGAGGCCATAAAAATATCTGACATTGTCAAACGGTTCTTAGCCCTTCTTGTTGAAACGCACTGCATAGGAATAATTGAAGATATAAGTATTGCATATTCCAAGATGGAGGATGAATTGGCTGGCAGGATTAAAGTTAAGGTAGAATCAGCAACTGAGCTTTCAGAAGGTCGGATTAAAGAGATAAACAAAAGGCTTCAGGACTTGACTAAGAAAGAGGTTACACTAACAGTTGAAAAAAATCCGTCTCTTATCGGCGGCCTTGTTTTTACAATCGGCAACATTATACTGGATGGCAGCATAAAAACTCAATTAGAAAAGGTCAGAGAAAGAATAATAGCAGGAAGTATGCAGTAAGCAGAAGCAGTGATAGTTCTCACTGCCTTCTGCACACTCATTAACTATAAGGGAGTCCATAATAGAATATACATTTCACAGAGTGTCATTCCCGCATGTTTTTAGCGGGAATCCAGTAGTTTTTAGTCTCTGGATGCCCGATTAAGAACTTCGGGCATGACGAACAAAAGGCGATAGCGTGTAAATACTATTATGGACTGATTTATAATACAAACGTATTAAATAGATTGACATACAAACGCAAGAAATGACTTTAGACAAGGCGGACGACGAGGAAAACCGCAGGCATCCTCCCCCTGTCCCCCTCTGGAGGGGGACAGGGGGAGGATGTCGAGGATTTTCCGAGGAGTCCAACGCAGTATAAAGACATTTATTGCGTTTGTATTACTTTTTATTAAAGAGGGGTGATTTAATTATGATTAAGGCGGAAGAAATAAGTCAGCTTATTAAAACCCAGATCAAAGGCTTTGAGAAGACAATTGATATAAAGGAGGTAGGCACTGTCATATCAGTTGGAGATGGTATCGCCCGAATCTATGGCCTTGAAAGGGCAATGGCAGGCGAGCTTCTGGAATTTCCGCATAACATACGCGGGATGGTATTAAACCTTGAAGAGGACAATGTCGGCGCAGCAATCCTCGGAGAAGACTATAAAATTAAGGAAGGCGACATCGTTAAGAGAACCGGCAGAATCGTTGAGGTCCCGGTTGGTGAAGCGCTTATGGGAAGGGTTATAAATGCCTTAGGCCTTCCTGTAGACGGCCACGGACCTATAGAAACCAAAGCTACAAGACGCATAGAGGTAAAGGCAAGGGGTATTGTTGACAGAAAGCCCGTTAAAGAACCGCTTCAGACAGGGATTAAGGCCATAGACGGCATGATACCAATTGGCAGGGGGCAAAGGGAGCTTATTATCGGCGACAGGCAGACAGGAAAGACCGCAGTTGCCATTGATACTATTATAAATCAAAAAGGGCTTGATGTCTTTTGTATATATGTGGCTATCGGCCAAAAACAATCAACCGTAGCGCAAGTGGTTGAAAAACTAAAACAGTTTGGCGCAATGGACTATACAGTGGTTGTCGTCGCAACTGCAAGCGAATCAGCGCCGCTTCAGTTTATAGCCCCTTACGCAGGCTGCACAATCGGCGAACATTTCAGGGATAACGGCAAGCATGCCCTTATCATTTACGATGACCTTTCAAAGCATGCTGTTGCATACAGGCAGCTTTCGCTACTTTTAAGAAGACCGCCTGGAAGAGAGGCATATCCTGGTGATGTATTTTATCTTCACTCAAGGCTTCTTGAAAGGGCTGCCAAATTAAAGGATGAGTTGGGTGGCGGCTCATTAACAGCGCTCCCTGTAATTGAAACTCAGGCTGGTGACGTATCCGCATACATCCCGACGAATGTCATATCTATTACCGATGGTCAGATATATCTCGAAACAGACCTTTTCTATGCTGGTGTTAGACCAGCAATTAATGTGGGTCTCTCAGTCTCCCGTGTTGGCGGCAGCGCGCAGGTCAAGGCAATGAAGCAGGTTGCTGGCACACTAAGGCTTGAACTCGCGCAATACAGAGAACTGGCAGCATTTGCACAATTTGGAAGCGACCTCGACCCTGCAACACAAAAACAGCTTAACAGGGGGTCAAGACTTGTTGAGATATTAAAACAGGGCCAATATAAACCGCTTCCAGTTGAAAAACAGGTTTTGATTATCTATGCGGCAACCAATGGCTATATAGATGCTTATCCTGTTTCAGCGCTGAGAAAATACGAAGAAGAACTATATGCATTTATTGACACAAGACATCCAGAGTTGATTAAAGAACTGCGGGAGAAGAAGACAATAGACGACACAATAAAACCAAAGCTTAACAAAGCGCTGGATGACTTTAAAGGATTGTTTACGGTATAAAACAGGTTCAAACCGTCAAGCGGTTCAAACGGTTTAAACAGCTTGAACGACTTAAACAGTTTAAACGATTATTAAATAATATGCCCAGTTTACGAGACATAAAACGCAGGATAAAGAGCGTAAAAAATACTCAGCAGATTACTAAGGCAATGAAGATGGTCTCTGCTGCAAAACTAAGACGCGCCCATGAGGACATAGTAGCAGCAAGACCTTATGCGCAAAAGATGCTGGATATTATCAACAGCCTTTCTTCAAGTGTGAGCCCAGATGCCCATCCACTGTTGTCAAAAAGAGGGAATAACAGGATAGAACTTGTCATACTTACATCAGACAGGGGTTTATGCGGCAGTTTTAATAGTAGTATAATAAGAACCTCAGAAACTTTTCTGAGAAAAAATACCGGCAATGCCAAGACTACCCTCAATCTTGTTGGTAAAAAAGCAAAAGATTATTTTAAGAGAAGAGATTTTACTATCAGACAAGAAAGGGCATTTGGTTCAGGAAGGCCCCGATATGCGAATGCTGCAGAACTTGGCAAGGAAATTGTGGATTCGTATATAATGGAAACCTTTGATGAAGTTTACATTTTATATAGTGAATTCAAATCTGCATTGAATCAAAAACCTGTTATACAGAAGCTATTGCCCATTGAACCGCCGAGTGGCACTGAAGAGAGTACTACAGAATATATTTATGAACCATTCCAGGAGGCTATCCTTGCAGATATTTTACCAAAATATATAGAGATACAAATATTTAGGGCCCTTCTTGAGTCTTCTGCCAGTGAGCATGGCGCAAGGATGGCTGCTATGGACTCAGCAACAAAGAATGCCAAAGAGATGATTGAGGGCCTAACTTTAAAATTCAACAGACTGCGCCAGGCAGCTATTACAAAGGAATTGATGGAGATTATTGGAGGAGCAGAGGCATTAAAAGGATAATTGCAGATTGCAAAATGAAAATTGCAAAATGCAAAATTAAGAATATTATCATTCTTCATTCTGCAATTTGCACTTTGCATTTTATAATGGAGCGGAGCGACAAGGAGGTTTGCCAATGGAAAAAAAGAATGTAGGCAAGATTACGCAGGTTATTGGGGCTGTTATAGATATAGAATTCCCCCCAGGACACCTGCCAGCCATATACAACGCAATAAAGATAACAAACCCAAGTATAAGCGACCAACAGTGGAATCTTGTTTTAGAGGTTGCGCAGCATATCGGTGAAAACACCGTGAAATGCATTGCAATGGATTCAACTGAGGGTCTTGTACGGGGAGCAGAGGCATGGGATACTGGCGAAGGCATTTCAGTTCCAGTAGGAAAAGAGGTTTTGGGCAGGATATTAAATGTAATTGGAGAGCCTGTTGATGAACAGGGCCCTGTGAAAACAACCAAAAAATACCCGATTCACAGGCCGGCGCCAACATTTGAACATCAGTCAACAACCACGGAGGTGTTTGAAACAGGCATAAAGGTCATTGACCTTCTTACCCCATACTTGAAAGGTGGTAAGATTGGTTTGTTTGGCGGCGCTGGTGTTGGAAAGACTGTCCTTATTATGGAACTTATCAATAATGTTGCTATGCAGCACGGCGGCTTTTCCGTATTTGGCGGAGTCGGCGAAAGGACAAGGGAAGGCAACGACCTCTGGCTTGAAATGAAAGAATCAGGGGTTATTAATAAGACAGCACTCATCTATGGACAGATGAATGAGCCTCCTGGGGCAAGGGCAAGGGTAGGATTGACAGCCCTTACAGTTGCAGAATATTTTAGAGACGAGGAAGGCCAAGATGTGCTTCTTTTTATCGATAATATATTTAGATTCGTGCAGGCAAACTCAGAGGTATCTGCGCTCCTTGGAAGAATTCCATCTGCTGTCGGTTATCAGCCTACACTGTCAACGGATATTGGCGAGCTTCAGGAAAGGATTACTTCAACAAAAAAGGGGTCTATTACATCAGTCCAGGCAATATATGTGCCTGCTGACGACCTTACAGACCCTGCGCCTGCAACAACATTCGCTCATCTGGATGCAACAACAGTTCTCTCAAGACAGATAGCAGAGCTCGGCATATATCCTGCAGTTGACCCGCTTGACTCTACCTCCAGAATACTTGACCCGCAGGTTATCGGCGATGAGCATTATTCTGTTGCAAGAAGGATTCAACAAATATTGCAGAAATATAAAGACCTGCAGGATATCATAGCTATCCTTGGTATGGATGAACTCTCAGAAGATGATAAGCTGATTGTTGCCAGGGCAAGAAAGATACAGAGATTTTTAAGCCAGCCGTTCTTTGTCGCAGAGGCCTTTACTGGTGCACCTGGCAAATATGTCAATGTAAAGGATACTATAAAAGGCTTCAAAGAGATTGCTGAAGGCAAATATGATGACATCCCTGAGCAAGCGTTTTATATGGTCGGCACTATAGAAGAGGCAATGGAAAAGGCGGAAAAACTAAGGGCAGCATAATAAATAGTAGGCAGTATGCAGTATGGAGTAGGCAGAAAACTCTGCTTACTGTTTACTGCTTACTGGTTACTGCTTACTGATATGGCAGATACATTTTTACTCGAAATAGTCACACCTGACAGGCTTTTCCTTTCAGAGCAGGTTGATGAGATGACCGCGCCCGGCAGCGAAGGGGAATTTGGTGTGCTTGCAGGGCACGCACCACTTCTCACTTCCTTGAATTCAGGGGAACTCAGCTATAAAAAAGGCGCTGATATAAATCGGATTATGATAGGCCCTGGATATGCTGAGGTTGGACCTCAAAAGGTTACAATCCTAACAGAACAAATTTCAACGAAAGATTAACCCGAAAAATGTATTTGTTTTTTATTTTTCGGGACAACCGCAAGATTTTGCTCAAAGCCTGCCCCTGAAAGTTTCTATCAGGGGACAAGGAAAAGCAGGCTGGACAAAACGGAGCATACTCTTTTACGTATGTGAGTATTTGGACAGCCTGATTTGACGCAGCCTCCCCCTGTCCCCCTGTGGGGACAGATTTCAAATCTGTCCCCAGAAAAGGGGGAGGGATTGTGGTTGCCAAAAAATGCAAATGCACTTTTTGGGTTAAGGACGATTATTTTTTGGGGATAAGGGTTACCTTTGCCTTTCCATCTTTAACGGTTACCTTATATTCCACATCCGTGCACTTTAAATCCTTTTTTAACTTCTCTGTCTGTTGCATAATACCGCTCGTGAATTCTTCATAATTCATACCCTTTGTCTGCTCCTTTGCCTGCTTTCTTGCCTCCAGATATTGCTGATAAACACCCTTGAATTTACTGTCCGATGCTGGCTCTTGTTCAAGAGGTTCTACTACTCGAGGTATTTCTGGCGCCCTTACTCCAACGCCTGCCCCACGCTCATAAGTTCCTTCTTCTATTTGTCTTAGGATTCTATTCCAAAATTGCTTACATGAAGTATATTTTGAGGCAAGCGTAGAATACCTGAATTTTAATGCTGTATTAGTTATTGGCTGGTTACTGTATTTGAGAATAAGGCGATCCACCTCATCCCGTAAAAAGGTCGGTTCTCTCTTGAGAGTCTTGGTAAAATATTGCTCGTAATCAACCCTAAGCTTCGTTATCTTGACATCAAGTATATCCAAATCTTCCTTTATTCCCATGGTTTGTCAATTTTAAAAAAAGAAAGGGGAAATGTAAAGGGATAAAAGACACCCAAAATAGACATTGATTTTTGGGGAAACCTGCAAGTTGTCCCCGATTGAATCTATCGGGGACAGCGGATATTTTTGCGACGCAGCCCTCCCCCTTTATCCCCCTCATAGAGGGGGACAGGGGGAGGATACGGGGTAAGGAGCAAAAATGGTCGATAACGAAGTATGGCAGGCAAATCGCAGGTTTGTAAAATAGCGAGGTTTCAATCACTATTTTACGGAGATAGGCAATAGGCGATAGGCAAGAGGCAATGGGTAAAACCCATAACCTATAGCTAATTGCCCATAGCCGGTAATTACGCAACACACACTCCACACCTAACACATTTTCTCCCATCCGCCAAAGGCGGACAGGGCGGTGTTGTCTGGGCATTCAATGCCCTCTGGTATTCTTTCCATAGGTATTCCTTTTTTATCCCATTGTCTATAAAATCCCATGGAAGTATTTCAGAAAAATCCTTTTGCCCATTCACATAAAAATCTGCATTTGGCTCTGTCTCTTTGAGCGCAGCCTTCCAGCCTTTTGCATGTGCAGCAACCAATACCCTGCCCACCCTCCTGTCTCCCACAGACAGAAGTGTCTGAATATAACCTTCCCTTGGAGATAAACAAGATATTTTTATTCCCTTTTCGCTTCTCAGACCATTTTTAATTATATCCAGTTTGTTTTTTAAAGATTTTATATCTTCATAACCGCGCCACTGAAAAGGAGTAAATGGTTTTGGTATAAATGGGTTAATACTTAGTGTAATAAGCCCGCCTTGCATTGCAGACTTTATCCGTAAGGTAAGCTCAGTAATGGCATTTATATCACCAAGGGTCTCTGTTGGAAGGCCTATAATAAAATAGAGTTTTAATTTTTGTATGCCTGATGCTGATATGAGGTTTATAGCTTCTATAATATCCCTTTCAGAAAAACTTTTATTTATGACATCCCTTAATCTCTCCGAGCCTGCCTCAGGCGCTATGGTCATGGTCTTATAGCCCCCATTTTTAAAGAGTTGCAGATTTTCCTCGTTCAGCACATCAAGTCTTATAGAAGAAAGCGTAAGCTCCCCATCATTCTCTATCACTGTCCCGCAAAGTGCCTTTAAGTCTGAATATTCAGACACAGCCGCACCCACCAAGCCAACCTTTTGGGTCAGCCCCATCCCCTTTAAAACCTCTTGTTTTAAACCGCTTAGCTCCCTTTCCCGCGGCGGCAGATAAACAAAACCTGCTGCGCAAAACCTGCATCCCCTTCCGCAACCCCGCTCTACCTCAACAAGATAGGTGTTGCTAAAATTTGTTTCCCTTGTAAGAATATGCGAAGAAGGCGCGGGAAAGGCATCAAGCTTTTTTACTTTTCTGCTTTTTACCTTCGCCGGAGAGCCTTTGACAGGGGTAAACTCTTTTATAAAATTCCCCTGATACACAATCTTGTAGAGGCTTGGTATATAAACACCTTCAACCAGAATGAGGGCCTCAAGAAGCTCTTGTTTTGTTTTATATCGCGCTGTCCTAAAGGCATCTAAAAACTCAGAGACAAACTCCTCGCCCTCGCCGATAGCAAACAGGTCAAAGAAATCTGCAATAGGTTCAGGATTTAAAGACACAGCAACACCGCCTGCCATAATCAATGGTTGTGCTTTATTTCTTTCAGATGATAAAAAAGGTATTCTGGCAAGGTCAAAGATTTTAAGGATACTCAGGTAATCTTCTTCAAATGATATGGAAAAGGCAATAATGTCAAATTCAGTGATGGCTCTTTGGGATTCCAATGAAAAAAGATGGGTGTTGGTTCTCTCAAACTCTGCTATATCTTTGTCGTCAGGCAGAAATGCCCTCTCGCACACAACATAATCAAGGCTATTCAAGAGATGGTAAATGGACTGAAAACCAAGATTACTCATACCCAGGAAGTATGAGTTTGGATAGACAAGACAGACACTTATTTTGCCGCCCCATTCCTTATAAACGGTACCCTTCTCCTTTGAAAGAAGTTCTTTTGCCTTTTTTTTAAGATACCAGGAAATAAGAGACCTCCTTACTGTATAAGGCTGTTGAAAAAATCTTCAACCGCCTTGATTACACAGATTAGAAAAAATGATTACACAGATATTTCAAGGAGTTTTAATCTGTGCAATCTTGTCTTTTACCTGTGCAATCAGAGATTGTTGAGTTTTTCAACAAGCTCATAGAGGTTATTATATATAATTTTTGGAATTATTGGTAAAGAAGATATATTGGAGGATACAGAGAAATGGGGACCACTTTATTTTGAGAGCCATTTAGACATCCGCTTTTCAACTTCTTCATGAGGTATGCCTTTCCCCTCATCAAGCTCCTTCAGGCCCGCATCAACCTGCGATTTAAAGTATAACTCTGCCATAATATCGTCAATGGTAACTTCATTTGGAAGAAACTGAATCATCTTTATAACTTCTTGTTTTACTCCTAACATTTGCACCACCTCCTTTGATGAAACTATAGCATATTTGTGATGATTCTAACAAGCGGTTATAGCCTCGATAATGGTTTGAGTATTTGAGAAGGGCAAAACCTTTGGGTGCTAACCTCAAGCACTCTGTTATCTGCCAGTTGCGGGCAGTTCTTTTCTAAAAATGAATTTTGAAGGTTTGACCCCCTATTTGTTGCAAGCATGGCATTAATCTGTACATTATTTTACAAGACTAATTCTAAAAATTTCACTAGCCTTGGGTTTTCTTATACCTTGCAGAAGCCTTGGGTTTGCCTTTTTTACCCACAATATTGACAATAAATATTGTAAATTTCTTAAAGAGTCAGCAATACAGTAATTAGCTGGGCAATCTAAAGTAATCATCGCTCTAATTAAATATAAAATCTCATCTCTTCCTATTTCAATTGGCTCTGGCGTCCATCTCTGCGTATCGTTTCTGATAAATAGTGCTACGCTTTGATATTCGTTTCTGGTATTCCCAGCCCCTAATCGTCTTACAATCTTTTTGTCATTATTTAAGTTATATTCCTGCCCACTAGCTGTATTAACAAACTGCAACCTGTTTGAATTATTGAGCAACTCTGTTATAATGAAGTTCACATCCACTCCGGATAGGGGAATTATTAAATCCCTAAAATCATCCATAGCCAACATCCAATCTGTCCATGAATCTGTCAATCGAAGATGTCTTGCCTGCCTACCGGCAAAGGTGATCCTAACAGTATTATTATCCGATAATTCCGTTGTGATATTAGCCATTTTTTTAAACCAGCTTACCCAATCTATTTTTAATTATTTTTTCAACCCGGTCAACATCATTAACATTGTCTATTTTGACATTATAAAATTTTGCAATCTTCTCAGGAATGGAATTTTTAATCTCTCTAAAAATACGATTAGTTTTAATCGCATAGGAAACATAAAGCTCTTTATCTCGCTCCACTTCTTTCATATCAACAAGAGGAGATAAATTACCATACAGCCATGCATCCTCGGGATTAAATAAACTTTTTAGCGAATAAAGATACGCATACTTATAAAAATTTTCTAAAGTTACAACAATGCTGTTAGGATGTTTTATTAACATAAACGAGGTGTTCTTTTTTAAAGAATTAAAATCTCTAAAGGTATAATAATAAAGCCCTATAGGTGACTCCTTTATATCGTTCTTGCGAGGTGGATATTTGTCGATATAGCCATCCGTTGTTTTATATTCTGATAAAATAAATTCCCTGCTACTATCTAATACATCAAATTGAAACTTTCTAATATAATCAAATGTCATACCTGAAAGAGTTTTTTCATAAAGAGCTACCAATATTGGAAATTTCACTGTTCCTGTTCCATGGAATAAAGCACTGGAAAATATTTCTCCTTTGATTAACTTGTAGTTATCTTTAAAATCACATAATCTCTTGAAATTAGCTTCTTTTATTAAGTATGATAAAGGATGTAATACACAAACGACATCAGCATTAAGTTTATGATACGACTTTAAAAATGAGATACCTAAATCTCTATCGTATAAATCTTCATCGCATATATTTTGCCCTTTCTCGCCATTTTTAAATTCTGATGTTGTATCATTGTATGGCGGATTGCCTATCATGATTAAAAACGCAGAAGGAGAAATAAAATATTTTGCTCTGTTGACTTCTATCAAAGAATTTGTATGAAAAACATTCTGTTGATTAAAATGTTGTTTGAGGAATCTACAGGCGTTTAAATCACGATCTGCTATCCGATAATCACACTGTTTGATGCCGAATAAAAATGCCCCACAGCCCCCTGCACTATCGAATATTACGACCTTCTTTTTCTTGTTATCTACATAAGGCTGAATGAAATCATAGACCCTATGAACAAGTCGTTCAGGAGTATAATAACTGCCTAATTGGATTCTTTCATTCTTCGGTAAATGTTCCGCTAAGTTCACTTGCATAATAATCACCTACTAATAATTTCAAGAAGCACTATAAGAATTTCTACTACATCATGATTGTGTCGTTTAGACGCCATACCGAATACTTTCATCATACATGCAATATTTAAAACATTGCTTTTGTTAATAACATAAACGAGTTTATCGCCAGAGACTGATGACTTGCCGTGAATCTCTGATGAATTCTTAAATGCCTTAAAGGGTATGCAAAAATAAACCATCGGCTGAACGCCAGAGGCATATTGTTGCTTTTGAATAGACACCTCTATCTGCGTATCGTCCAAAGTTTCAATCATAAAAAGTGTCGGTAGCTTAATACTTGTTTCTTCAAAATTTATTCCGTTTATAGTAAGCCGTGAATGGTGTTCAACGGTTATGGCTTTCTCGTCTATAAAACTTTTATAGCCACGTATTTCTTTGAGTAGGTTTTTTACTTCTTCTATGGAGATAAATTCTAATTCCATAGCCTTATAAAATATTTCTGATAATTCATAAGGATACTTTGTTTTTCCGTTACTTCCAATAAAATGTTTGCTTGTTAATTTTGTTCCTTTTTTGCCTTCTTCAACGTCCTTTATAGGAACATCATAACCTATTTGCCATTCTAAGTATGTTTGATCGTCAAAAGGACATTCTCTTGTTGAGAAGGTTTCACCAAAATCTAATCTATTTTTTCTTTTCTTAAATCTGAATTTACCGGCATTAGTGGCGGGTATGGTCAATAAAATATTATTTTCTTTAATAGTATATTCCATTTTTATCTCCTGATATTAAACTAATATTTCCAGATTTTATTATAACAACTTTCCCGAATAATAATTCTTATTCAATGTCTGGTTTTAATCCTCCCTTCACTCTTTCAAGAGCAATTTTGCAATATTTCTCTTCAATTTCAAACCCAATGAATTTTCTATTATGTTGAAGGCACGCCTTAGCAGTGCTTCCACTTCCAAGAAAAGGGTCTAAAATTAAGTCATTTTCTTTTGTGAACATTTTTAAGATTTCCTTTATAAAGTGTTTAGGCTTTGGAGTTGGGTGGTCTATATATCCTTCATCAGGTTCAACCATTTTTCCTGGGGTATCAATAAATATATCTTTGTTCCAGCGAATAATTTTAGGATTTCCCTTCTTAAAGATAAAACAAGACATATACTTGGTATGTCCTATAGGAGATTTGACCCTCCCCTCAGGACAATATAAAACAATTTGCCAAAAATAATTGAATGGGTTATCCTTAAACAACAGAGGCAAAAACTTTGTGCTAAAAAATGTAATAAAGAAACTATCACTTTTTAAGACCCTATCGCATTCTGGCATAACATTATAAAAAAGACTTAAATCAGCATCGTTTCGGACACCATTTTTGTTTAATCCGTAAGGTGGATCAGTAAGGACAGCATCTATGGAATTATCTGGAATTAATTTTATTAATTCTAAACAATCGCCGCAGACTATCTTATTAATGAAATCTTCGGGATATTTAAGATTCGGTTCAAATATATCTGTATTTTTTATCATTTCCATTTTAATTCTTCCTTACCCGCAATGAGCAGATCACTACTTCGTATCCGCATTGCATATATACTTCCAATTCGGCGGGATAGGCGCAATACGGATATGCTAATTTTGGCAAAAATCTTCCTTTAGTCGTGTATATTAGCTCTTTCTATTATCTTGTCAAGCCGTAAAAAATCAGTGTCTACTTTGGGGTCAAGGATTTTTGAGATGGCAGTTTGGTGGATAGGATTATCAAAGATAAACAAAACCATACAAAATATTCCCATGGAGGGTTTGAGTGAAGGTGTGATGCAACTGTAATATCAAATTCAGATTGCCTTAATGAATTCATGTTCAAATATATTCCAAAGTAGTTTGCCCATTTATGGGCGTATTAAAAAACACCGATAAATCGGCAACTACATTTAGGTATGCGAGCAGTGCAGCGACAACACAGGGAGCAGCCACTAAGTAGGTCGGATGTTTTTCATTATGAACTACTCAGTCAGCCTGCTTCCTCAAAAACGTCGGCGTATCAAAGGCATCCTCATCCATGGCATTAAATCCGCCGAGGGGTTTGAGTCTTTGAACCTCTGCTGGACCCACCTCTGATTTCTTTTCTTTTTCCTTTCTTACAATAGTCGGAATATCCAGGTCTCCGATAACGACTGCTGGCGCAATATTCCTGCCCACTGCCGTCAATCTCCTGCTCTCTTCTTTACCGAATCCAGTAGCAATGACAGTGACCCTCACCTCTTCACCTATTTTGTCATCAACAACAGCGCCAAAGATGATGTGTGCATCCTCATGAGCCTCCTCCTGGATAAGCATAGATGCTTCATTAACCTCATGGAGTGTCATATCCGATGCGCCGGTAATATTTATAAGCACTCCCTTTGCGCCATGAATGGAAATATCTTCCAAAAGAGGGCTGGATATGGCCTTCTTTGCAGCCTCTACAGCCCTGTTTTCTCCGCTGGCAACGCCAGAACCCATGAGCGCAAGCCCCATTTCACTCATAATCGTTCTCACATCAGCAAAATCCACATTTACAAGCCCAGGAGTGGTTATAATATCCGATATACCTTTGACTGCCTGATGCAATATCTCATTTGCCTTCTTAAATGCATCGGTAAGGGATGTTGTTTTGCTTGCAATGGAAAGGAGTCTCTGATTCGGGATTGTTATTACCGTATCTACGACACCCTTGAGCGCCTTTAGTCCTTCCTCTGCCTGTTTCATCTTTTTCTTTGCCTCAAAAACAAATGGCTTTGTCACCACAGCAACGGTCAGGGCGCCAACCTCTTTGGCTATCTCTGCTACAATAGGAGCTCCTCCTGTGCCTGTGCCTCCGCCCATGCCTGCGGTAATAAAGACCATATCAGCCCCCTGAAGAGCATCCCTAATAGCCTCTCTGCTTTCTATTGCTGAATTTCTCCCTATCTCAGGATTCGCGCCTGCGCCGAGGCCTTTTGTGAGATTTTCTCCCATTTGGATCTTGAGGGATGCCTTCGACACGCCAAGCGCCTGACAATCTGTGTTGGCGACTACAAACTCCACACCCTCAAGCTTGGCTTCTATCATTGTATTGACAGCATTTGTGCCGCATCCGCCAACACCGACAACCTTTATCTTTGCCCCTTTATTGATGCTTTCATCTAATTCAAACATAGAAACCTCCTTTTAAAATTGATTAGACAGATTTTGTAAAACGATTACACAGATTAAAATATCCAGCTTAAATCGGTGTAATCTGCTCTTGTAATCTGTGTAATCGTTGTTAGAAGAATTCCTTTATCCACCCTTTCATCCTGTCAAAGAGCTTATTAAATGTTTGCCGATCCCCCCTTTCAAACATTGCTGTTGCAGCATGCTTCCTGGCATATAAGACCAGTCCCACCCCTGTGGAATACATAGGGCTTTTTACAACATCAACAAGACCGCCTATGCCTGACGGCAATCCCCTCCTGACAGGAAGATTAAAGACCTGTTCACCAAGCTCAACAATTCCCTCCATGCTGGCTGTACCGCCTGTAAGCACTATGCCTGATGCTATAATATTATCGCAACCTGCCCTAACTATTTCCTGATTTACCAGTTGAAAAAGCTCATCTATCCTTGGTTCAATAATCTCTCCAAGGATTTGCCTGGAAATAATCCTCGATTTTCTTCCTCCCACACCAGGCACTTCTATTGTTTCATTTTTATCTATCATTGATGTCATACAACAGCCATATTTTTTCTTTATCTTTTCCGCTTCTTCAGATGGCGTTCTTATACCCACTGAAATATCGCCGGTAACCTGGTTCCCGCCTATTGAAATTACAGCAGTATGTTTTATAGTGCCGCCATGATATATAGCTATGTCAGTGGTTCCGCCGCCAATATCAACCAGAGCTACACCAATATCTTTTTCATCCTGTCCGAGCACAGCCTCGCTGCTCGCTATCTGTTGAAGAACAACATCAGCTACGTTAAGGCCTGCCTTATTCACACTCTTTATAATATTTTGAGCTGATGTAACGGCTGCTGTAACTATATGCACCCTTGCCTCCAACCTGACACCGGTCATGCCAAGCGGTTCCTGAATGCCGTCTTGCTCATCTAAGATATACTCCTGCGGTATAACATGTATAACCTCTCTATCGGTAGGAATTGTTATAGCTTGCGCAGCCTCTATGACCCTCGCAATGTCGGCCTTCGTTATCTCTCTATCCTTGACAGCGATTACACCGTGGCTGTTAAACCCTTTTATATGTCCACCTGCAATCCCTACATAGGCCATATTTATTTCGCATCCTGCCATAAGCTCTGCCTCTTCTATAGCCTTTTTTATAGACTGAACCGTAGCATCTATATTAACGACAACGCCTTTTCTTAAACCTTTAGAGGGTTGAGTGCCTATGCCTATAATCTCCATGCCCTCTGATTTTATCTCTCCTACAATGGCGCATATCTTTGTTGTCCCTATATCAAGGCCAACAACAATATTGTCTTTTCTTGCCATATTATTCTCCCGTTAATACTCAGATTGAAGTTGAGGCCTTATTCTTTCTATTCTTAGCCTTGACATCAATCTTGTGAGTTGCAGAGGTTTCAGAAGGATTCAATTTTACAACCACACCCCTATTATAGTTCAGGGCTATAAATTCCAAACCTGCAAATCCATTTCTCGACTTTATTATCTTATCAAGGATATCAAGTTTTTCTTTGAAACCGTCGCCTCCAAATTCAATCTTTGTGCCTTCCCTCATTGTATATAGCGTCAATCCATATGTCCTATCAACATTTATCTCAGACAGATTTTCAAGCTCGAGCGCTGTATTCTCTGCCAAAATATGCAAAAGGTTTACAGCCTTTATGGCAAGCTCAGACGCAGCCCCTTGTTCTTCAATATCCTCTCTTGTCAAGCCTGTTATCACCGGAAGATCAACATCTTCACCAAGAGACGCCTTCTTAAATATGATTCCTGTTTCATCCACATAATAAAGACCATCAAGATTAATAAATGCAACTGGTTTCCTTTCCTGTATTTCTATACTTATCCTATCTGGAAAGTTCCTTTTAACTCGAACATCAGCTATCCATGGATTTGCCTTAATATTGTCTTTAATATCCCCTGAATCTATTGCCAAGATATTATCGCCAACAGCAATACCTGATAGCTCAAGCGCCTCTGACCGAGAAAGCTTTATATTGCCGACCACCTTGACTTCTTTTATCTTTAAATACGAGCTTGCTAAAAGCTCGTTATATATATGCCACACGCCATATACAATAAGAACAATTGATATAAGCGATATTCCCACCTTGAGGGCCCTCAAGATATCGCCGAATTTTATACGCCTACCCATTCTCTGAATAAGAGGCTCTCTTCTTTTAACATTCCTTGGCCTTCTCCTGAAAGACATCAGTTTCTCCCTGCTGAAGCCGAATTCCTCCCACAGAAGCGATTTTGGCGAGAGGGTTTACGCGCTGCATCAAGCAATATCTCTTCTACCAAATTTGAGAACCCTATGCCTGCGGAAGCAGCAGCCTTTGGAAGAAGACTTAATTCAGTCATGCCAGGGATTGTATTGACCTCCAGCACATAAGGCCTATTTCTGTTATCAAGCATTATGTCCACCCTTCCCACGCCACTGCAACCAAGCACATCGAATGCCCTTAGCGCAATACTACTTAGTCTTCTATTTAATTCCTTTGAAAGCTGAGCAGGGACAATGTAGTCTGTCATGCCCTTTGTATATTTTGCATTAAAGTCATATAGCCCACTCTTTGGTTTTATTTCTATAATAGGAAGCGTTCTGCTTCCCAGGATGCCAACAGTCAACTCCCTGCCCCTGATAAATTCCTCTATCAATACAGTATCATCATATTCAAGCGCCTTCTCCACAGCGCCCTTAATTTCTTTCTTGCTATTTACTATGCTCACACCAATTGTAGAGCCTTGCGAATTCGGCTTTACAATAAGTGGCAACCCTATAGCTTTAGATATTGTATTGCTTATAACATCATTCCTCTTAATGACCTTGAAGGCAGGGGTTGGAATTTTATTAAACATAAAAAGTCTCTTTGCCAGAGCCTTATTTATGCTTATAGCGCTCGACAGAATATCTGAACCAGTATACGGAATCCCCACAATCTCTAACAACCCCTGAATAGTCCCGTCTTCGCCATATTTACCGTGAAGGGCTAAGAAGGCTATGTCTATCCGCTCCTTAAGGATATTATTATAGACGTCATTGCCAACATCTACAGCAACAGCGTCATAACCCTTTTGAACAAGCGCATTGTAAACTGCGTTGCCGCTCCTTAATGAAATATCCCTTTCTGTTGACATACCACCCATCAGGACCCCGATTCGCATTCCTTTTAAATTTTGCATTTTGCATTTTGAATTTTGAATTTTTATCAGTCTTCCCCCACCACCTTTATCTCTGTCTCAAGCAATATACCCTTTATTTTAAAAACCTTGTCTCTTACCATTGCAATGAGGGCCAGCACATCCATTGCAGTGGCTCTGCCAAGGTTCACTATATAATTTGCATGAACCTCTGAAATCTGCGCATCCCTCAGTAGAATACCTCTTAAACCAGCCTCCTCTATAAGCCTTCCAGCAGGAACTCCTTTTGGATTCTTAAAAATCGAGCCAGTATTAGGCAGATTTATTGCCTGAGTAGCCTTTCGCCTGTCCCTGAATTCCTTAATTCTCTTTTTTATTTCTTCAGGCGTACCCTTTTTAAGTTTAAGATATGCCTTGGTAACAATCATGTCTGATGGCAATTCGCATCTTCGATATGAAAACTTCAATGCAGCATTATCAAAGATATGTTTTTGCCCCTTTAAGTCAATAGCCTCAACCTTTTCTATGATATCCTTCATTTCTCCACCATAAGCCCCGGCATTCATAAAAACAGCGCCACCTATTGTCCCAGGGATACCAACAGCAAATTCAAGTCCCGAAAGTTCTTTTTCACGGCAAAAATTCACCAGCTCGATGAGCCGTACGCCAGCGCCAGCTATCACCCTGTTATCTCCTCTACACAAGACTTCATCAAACCCTTCAGAAAGGTTTATAACTACCCCTCTGATTCCATTGTCTCGGACCAATAGATTGGTGCCCCCACCTAAAATAAAGACCGGAAAGTTTTTACTTGAGGCAAATTTTAATACCATGATAAGGTCGTCTTCATCGTTTGGAAATACCATTACATCAGCTGGGCCGCCTATCTTAATGGATGTGTAATCCTTCATAGAAGCATCAAACAGTATCTGCCCCTTAAATCCAGTAAAATGCACGTTAGAATAAAAAACAGGGACAGGCATTAAAAACTTCCCCCTCTCCCTGTTTTTTGTTCCTGGATATCTGCATTACGCATCATCTCTTCGCACACCTGCCATATATCGCCAGCGCCAAGGGTTAAAACCATATCACCTGGTCTTGCAATCTCCCTCAAATAATTGGATATCTCCTTCTTATCTGGTATATAGACCACGTTCTTGTGGCCGTAGGTCTTTATGCTGTTGTATAGAATATCTGAGGAAATACCAACTATCTTTTCTTCACCAGCCTGGTAAATATCTGTAAGCACAAGGGTATCAGCATCATTAAATGCAGACAAAAACTCCTGAAATAGGTCCTTTGTCCTCGAGTATCGGTGAGGCTGAAAAACCACTATCAACCTCTTGTTCCAACCATCCTTTGCGGCCTTTAGCGTAGCCTTTATCTCAACCGGGTGATGGCCATAATCATCAATAAACATTATATCGTTTAATATCCCCTTTATCTGAAACCTTCTTTCTACACCGCTGAAATCTCCTATAGAATCTCGTATATCTTTAAAATCTATATCAAGCTCCATTGCAACAGCTATCGCAGCCAGGGAATTATAAACATTATGCTCTCCAGGGACCTTTATTGAAACTCTGCCCAGCTTATTGCCTCTCAGCCAGACATCAAAGGATGTTTTCATTGCCTCAATTTTTATATCACGGGCGCTGAAATCTGCCTGGGTTGTTAAGCCATATGTTATATGTCTCCTTGTAATATTCGGGATAAGCCCCTGTATATTAGGATGGTCCAGGCAGAGGATTGCGCACCCATAAAATGGAATCTTATTTATGAAGGTAAGATATGTGTCCTTTACCTCTTCCATATCTCTATAATGATCCATATGCTCTCTATCAATATTTGTGACTACTGCAATTGTTGGCGAAAGCTTCAGGAAGCTGCCGTCACTCTCATCTGCCTCAGCAACAAGAAATTCCCCTTTCCCAAGTCTGGCATTACTTCCGATACTGTTAAGCTTGCCGCCTATAACAACTGTTGGATCCATTTCATGCGCGCCCAGTATTGTTGCTATCATGGAAGTAGTCGTAGTTTTACCGTGGGTTCCTGCAATGGCTATCCCATATTTCATCCGCATCAGCTCTGCAAGCATCTCTGCCCGCGGTATAACCGGGATAAGTTTTTCCTTTGCATATAAAATCTCAGGATTATCTCTTTTCACAGCAGATGAATATACAACCACATCCGAGCCATTTATATTCTCTGCTCTATGACCAATAAATATCTTGATTCCAAGATTCTCTAACCTTCTTGTAGTGTCTGATATCCTGACATCAGAGCCAGTAATTTTATAACCAAGATTAAAAAGCACCTCTGCAATGCCGCTCATGCCGCTGCCACCGACACCTATAAAGTGAATATGCTTTATACGTCCCTTATACATAATCTATAACCACGTCCTCAACCTTCTGGTTTTATTTGCATTTTCAATAAAGTGTCGAAAACTGCTTACAATCTCCTGCGCTGCATCGGGTTTACCAAAGGCTAATGCCTTTTCCCTTATCTCTGTCAGCGATTTTGGGTTTTCATTAAATCGCCGAATATAAGAGGCCAATATATCCCCAACAATTTCATCTTGTTTCATCATAATTGCAGCCCCTTTATCCGCCAAACATCTTGCGTTAATCTCTTGATGGTTGTTTGCCGCAAATGGATATGGCACCAATATGGAGGCAAGTCCCAGAGCAGTTATCTCAGCAATGGATGTGGCGCCTGCCCTGCATATTACCAAATCTGCTGCGGCATAGACCGATGCCATGTCATCTATAAACTTATAGACCTCAGCTTTAATACCCTTCCTCTCATACATTTCCTTCACAGCTGCATAATCCAAATCGCCTGTTTGATGAATAATTCTTATTGAGCCCCTTATATCAGATAGATATTCCATTGCGTCTAAAATAGCGGTATTAATTGCCTTTGCCCCCTGGCTTCCACCAAAAATTAAAATGGTAAATTTTTGGGCCTTCCCATTTATCCCCACCTTCTCTCCTCTACCTCCTGCCTTCAATAACTCTTTCCTAATTGGATTCCCTGACAATAAAACCCTGCCACTGGGGAAAAACCTCTTACTCTGCTCAAATGCTATAAAAATTATATTTACAAATCTTCCGAAAATTCTATTCGTTAAACCAGGTACTATATTCTGCTCTAAAATAGCTGTCTTTATCCCAAGAAGTCTTGCTGCCAAAACTACAGGACCTGACGAATACCCACCTGTGCCTATCACCCCATCCGGCCTAAAAGATTTAAGAATCTTTACAGCCTGGAAAATTGCCTTTACTGCCTTTAAACCTGTAGTAAATTTGGCTGGCCATCCTCTGCCTTTAAATCCATTTATGTCTAAAAGCTCTAATCTGTAGCCATAGTTTGGAACAATCTTATTTTCTATACCAGCGGCGCTGCCAACAAATAAAAGCTCACATTTTCTATCTCTTTCTTTAAATTCCTCTGCTAATGCAAGGGCTGGAAACAGATGCCCTCCTGTGCCTCCACCTGTTAATACAATCTTCATAATTTAGAAAAATGAGAAAATTAGAAAAATAAGAAAATAACATCCTGTTTTATTTCTCATTTTTTTACCTTCTATTTTCTGTTTTATATATATTCAAAAGTATGCCCATACCTATCATATTGACTACAAGAGATGTCCCACCATAGCTAATAAAAGGAAGAGTTAGTCCCTTTGTCGGCAAAAGCGCCATTACTACAGCCATATTTACAACAGCCTGCAACAAAATTAGCAGTGTGATGCCAATAGCGAGATATTGACCAAAAAGGTCTTCAGCCTTAAGCGCAATCCTTACACCACAGAACAGGACAATGAGATACAATACAACAAGTGAAGAAATCCCTATCAGACCAAGCTCTTCCCCGATTACTGAAAGGATAAAATCAGTATGCGCCTCTGGCAGGTAAAATAGCTTTTGTTTACCGCTGCCGAGCCCAACACCCCAAATACCGCCTGCGCCAAACCCGATAAGAGATTGAACAAGCTGAAATCCAGCGCCATCCGAATCCTTCCATGGGTCTAAAAAGGTAAGCATCCGTTTCATGCGGTAATCAACCCGTGAAACCATCAGATATAAAAATGGCATTGCAAAGACAACAAGAGAAAAGATATGTCTCAATCTTACTCCGGCAATAAACATCAAAATAATAGCAATGGCTCCAAGCGACAGCGCTGTTCCAAAATCAGGTTGTTTTAATATCAAAGCTATAAACAGCCCGCTCATAATAATTGGCGGCAAAAAGCCTCGAGAAAAGGTTTTTATCTTCTCCTTTTTGGTTGACAGGTAGTAGGCAAGGTACATGATTACAGCAAGCTTTGCAGGCTCAGAAGGCTGAAATGTAAGAGGCCCCAGCTTCAACCATCTCCTTGCGCCGCCCACCTCATTGCCTACACCGGGAATAAACGCAAGGACTAAGAGAAGAGCAAAACTCGCAAGGAGTAATGGATACACCCATCTCTGATAAAAATGATAATCTATTTTTGAAGCAATTATAAAAAATAGAAACCCGATTAATATAAAGATGAACTGCTTTTTTACAAAGAAGTATTCGCTGCCATATTTTTTCATTGCCATTATATAGCTGGTAGAATAGACCATAATCAGCCCCGTTGCCACAAGGGCTGTTGTTGTAAGTATCAACATCCTATCTACATCTCTGAGCCTAAGCATATTAATCTCTTACTGTAAAGTATTTACTAATTTCCTGAAAATCTCCCCTCTCTCTTTATAATCCTTAAACATGTCAAAACTGGAACAGGCAGGAGAGAGTAAAACCACATCCCCTGTATTAGCATTATGATATGCCACATCTACCGCCTCTTTTAAGGATTCAACCATTACAATCTTTGTCAAACCATTAAATGCTTCCTTTATCTTATTTTTTGCCTCTCCTAATAATATTAGCAGCTTCACCTTATCCGTTATTGAATTGCTTAGGACCCTGTAATCGCCCCCTTTGTCTTTACCGCCAGCAATAAGTATCACAGGTGCATCAAGCCCTTCGAGTGACTTTTGAAGAGCACCTATATTGGTGCCTTTAGAGTCATTATAATATGCAACACCTTTTACCTCTCTTACGAACTCCATCCTGTGCGGCAGGCCATGAAACCCTTCTACGGTCTTTAATATTTTATCCTTTGAAATACCGCAACACCTAATTGCAGCAATAGTTGCCATTATATTCTCAATATTGTGAATACCTTTGAGTTTAAAGTTATCCGTTGGATAAAATTCCTCTTTACCAGCCATAGAATAAACAATTCGACCATCTTTGTAATATAGCCCATTCTTTAAAATCTTGGTGCTACTAAAGGGTATTACTTGAAATTTCGAATTTTGAATTTCAAATTTCGAATTTATAACAGGGTCGTCACTATTTATAATTGCGAAATCTCCTTCCCCCATATTTTCAAAGAACCTGAACTTCGCAGCAGCATATTCATCAAAGTTTGCGTATCTATCAAGATGGTCCTCTGTTATATTCAAGAGAATAGCCACATTTGGCTTAAACCGTCTTATACCTTCAAGCTGGAAGCTCGACACCTCTACAACAAGATAATCTGCCTTTTGGCCAGAAGCAACATATTCGATAAGTGGCAAACCAATGTTGCCGCCGACAAATACCTTTTTACCCGCATCTTCCAGAACCTTTCCTATAAGGGTTGTTGTGGTTGTCTTTCCATTTGTCCCTGCTATTGCCACTATAGGCTCTTCTATGAAACTGTATGCAAGCTCTATTTCACTTATTATCTCAACACCCTTCTTCTTTGCCTCATTCAACGGCCATATCTGAAGAGGAACCCCTGGACTCAGAACAATAAGCTCTGCATCTAAAAAATATTTAAGGGTATGCTTACCGGCTTCAACTGTTATGCCAGAATCCTGCAAATCATTAATGCCTTTAATTTGAGACGCAGGTAAAATGTCTGTAGCTGTTACTATAGCCCCTCTCTCATTCAAAAACTTGGCAGTAGAGACCCCTGTTTTGGCAAGCCCGACTACAAGGACGTTCCTGCCTTTTAAATCCCAGTATAACTGATGAATCGGGGAATCGGGGAATCGGGGAATCAGAGAATTTATCCCCGTTTCCCCGTTTCTCCGTTTCTCAATTTCTGTCTTTATCTTCATCTCAGTTTAAGTGTACTGATAGCTATTAATGAAAGTATAATGGATATAATCCAGAACCTGACTATTATCTTTGGTTCTGGCCAGCCATTTAATTCAAAATGATGGTGCAGGGGAGCCATCCTGAACATCCTTTTCCCCCTCAGTTTAAATGAGCTCACCTGAAATATTACTGAAAGGGCCTCTACAACAAATACCCCACCGACAAGAACCAACAATATTTCTTGTTTTGTCATAACAGCCAATGTTCCTACAGCGCCTCCCAGCGCAAGAGAGCCAACATCGCCCATAAAAATCTGGGCAGGATAGCTATTAAACCATAGAAAACCAAGACTGGCGCCAACCAGTGCGCCTGCAAAGATAGTTAACTCTCCCACCTGTGGCACATACAGAATCTGAAGATAGTTGGCTATCTTTACATGGCCTGTAAGATAGGCAAACAACATATACGTTGCAGCAACTATCGTTATTGGCCCGATAGCAAGCCCATCTAATCCATCTGTAAGATTTACAGCATTTGATGCGCCCACTATGACTAAAATGACAAATGGTATATACAACCATCCGAGAGGTATCACCGCATTCTTAAAAAATGGAACAGTTATGGAGGTGCTGAATCCCATAAAATATAGAAACAATCCCACACCCAGGGCAATAACAACCTGCCAGAGGAATTTATACCTTGGTAATAGCCCCTTGCTATTTTTTTGCACTATCTTCTTAAAGTCATCTACAAAACCTATTACACCCAAGCCAAGTGTGACTGCAATCAGAAGCCAAATATATGGATTTTTAAGATTCGCCCACAGCAGGGTTGGCGCAATTACAGCCAAAAGTATTATTACTCCTCCCATTGTTGGAGTCCCTTCTTTATTCAAATGCTGTGGCGGCCCATTTTTTCTTATTACCTGACCTATCTGCATAGCAGACATTTTCTTTATAAGATATGGCCCTACTATAAAGCTTAAAAATAGCGCAGTCACAACAGCATAAATAGTCCTGAATGTAATGTATTGAAATACATTAAATATCGTATGATAGGTGTGGAGCGGATATAATAAATGGTATAGCATAAGTCGTTTCACTCCATTGAAAAATGCAAAGTGCAGAATGCAAATTTTAAAATTGAAAAATAAAAACTTTTTTCATTTTGCAATTTTCATTTTGCAATTTTCAATTCTTCTACTACCTCCTCCATGGCCGTTACCCTTGAACCCTTGATAAGAATAACGTCCCCTTGCCTTATAATATTTTTAAGGCCTTTAATAAGGCTGGTTTTATCTGTTGCCACATTGATTCTCTCAGGAGACATGCCTGCCTCAATTGCGCCTCGAGCAAAATCTTTACTGAAACTGCCCATAGCAAAAAATATGTCTATCCCTGCTTCCCGCACCAGTCTGCCAATTTTCCTGTGGGCATCCTGAGCTATATCTCCCAATTCAAGCATATCACCGAGCACAGCGATCTTTCTTCCTCCGCCTACAACGGATGATAGAGTTTTTAAAGACGCCTCCATAGACAGGGGATTGGCATTATAGGTATCATCAATAATAGTTATACCGCTCGCTGCTGAAATAATCTCCGTTCTGCCAGGTATGGGCTCTGCAGAATAAAGTCCCTCTATGATTTCCTCCTTTGCTACCACAAGAGGAAACGTTGCTGCGATGGCTGCTGCTGCATTGGAAAGGTTATGTATACCGGCATATTTCAGCCTGACGAGAATTTCTTTCCCCATGACTATAAATGTTGCAGACATTCCTTTTGCATTATCCAAAGAATAATCCTTCAACATTACATCAGCCTCTGACTTCAGACTGAATGTCACCTTTTTTGCAGTAAAATTGTTTGCTATTTTTAAAAGCCACGGATCATCAATATTTATAATAGCAGTTCCGTCAGTCCCCATCCCCTGAAAAAGCTCACCCTTTGCAGCAGCAACCCCTTCTATGCTTCCAAGTATCGCTGTATGCGCCTCTCCAATATTTGTAAGGACAGCTATATTAGGCTTGCATATTTCAGCGAGCCTTTTCATTTCTCCTATCATGCTTATCCCAAGTTCTACCACAGCAGCCTTGTGAATATTATTTAGGCCAAATAAGGTAAGTGGAAGACCAATCAGATTATTTAAATTCCCTTCGGTTTTTAGGATACAGCGCGATGTATTGAGTATAGATGCTATCATCTCTTTTGTGGTTGTCTTTCCACAACTGCCGCTTACTGCAATTAGTGGAACAGGATGAGTCTTTCTCCAATACGCTGATAGGTCGCCAAGGGCCTTGAGCGTATCTTCAACATGGATTATTCCAAATTGAGTCGAAGAACTCCCGGACCCTGGCTCCTGTCCCCTGCTTACTGCTTGCAGGGGCAGGCCCCTGACCTCTGCTGATACAACCGCGCCTGCTGCCCCTTTTTTAACTACATCATCAATAAATTTATGCCCATCAAATCTTGGCCCTTTTAAAGCAAAGAACAGTTCACCGCGCCTTATAGTCCTTGAATCTGTTGAAACACCATTAGCAAAGGCGCCTTCATGGCCGCTTATTAAACGACCACCAACTGCATTTAAAATATCTCTTATTGTAAGTCTCATCATTTCTTGTTTATGCAACCTTCATGGCTTCTCTTTCTGCCATTGCCTTTTTTATCTCTTTGACATCGTCAAATGGAAACTTTCTATCGCCAATTATCTGATAATCCTCATGCCCCTTTCCTGCAATAAGAATTATATCTTGAGGAACTGCCATATTGACCGCAACCCTGATTGCCTCATGCCTATCAGGAATGGCCGTGTAGGCATTTCGGATTTCGGATTTCTGATTTCGGATTTGAAAATCTTCAACCCTCCTGACCCCTGACCCCTGCTTAGAGCCTGCAGGGGCAGGCCCCTGACCCTTGACCCCTGTGTTGATACCCCTCTCAATCTCTTTTATAATTTGAACAGCATCTTCGCTTCTTGGATTGTCCGATGTTACTATTGTAAAATCACTCAACCTTGTTGCAGTCTCACCCATAATCGGCCTCTTTCCCCTATCCCTGTCACCGCCACATCCAAAAACAGTAATTAGCCTTCCTTTTGTTAAAGGTCTTAATGATTTAAGCACCCTCTCCAAAGCATCTCCTGTGTGGGCATAATCAACTATAGCCTGGAAACCTTCTCTTGAGACAATCCTTTCAAGCCTTCCACGAACCAGCTTAAGATTATTAATCCCCTTCTCCACATCACCCTTATCAAGTCCAAGCCCTACGCCAACACCTACTGCTGCCATAATATTCTGGAGATTATATTCACCCAAAAGAGGCGAAGAGATATTTATAAAACCTATCGGTGTATTCAGGCTTGCCTCTATCCCTCTTTCAGAAAATATACTCGTTTTAGGCGCCACCTCTGAATTTCCATTGAGACTATATCTAATAATTCGTCTTTGCTTATTCACATCCTGTCTTTTATCCATAATCATATCCATCAGATTTCTACCCCATTCATCATCTATATTTATTACGGAAAAACCCTTTTCTTCCTTGGCTATAAAATCAGTAAAAAGCCTGCGCTTACTCTTGAAATAGTCATCCATTGTCTTATGATAATCGAGATGATCCTGGGTAAGGTTCGTAAATGCTGCGCCAATAAATCTGCTTCCATCCACCCTTTTCTGGGCAAGCGCATGGGAAGAAACCTCCATTACACAGTGGGTAACGCCGCTATCAGCCATATTTCTGAAAATCAATTGAAGGTCTGATGCCTCAGGTGTAGTATGTGCGGCATCAAATATACTGCCATTATAGCGGTAATTGACCGTCCCAATAACGCCAGGATTTAAACCAGCAGATGTCAGTATAGATTCTATAAGATATGTTGTGGTTGTTTTCCCGTTTGTGCCTGTTACGCCAATAAGTGTCATACCCTTAGAAGGCTCTCCATAAAATACGGCTGATAATTTTGCCATCGCCTCTCTAACATCAGGCACTATTACCTGAGTAACCTCCCCCTTGCCTCCCTTTATTAAAGGGGGGGAGAGGGGGGGTTGCTCTTCTACAAGAACTACCGATGCCCCACTTTTCACAGCATCAGGAATAAATTTATTACCATCCAGGTGCTGCCCTTTAATGGCAACAAATACAAAGTCTTTACCTATCTGCCTTGAGTCATAGGCAATACCCCTTATCTGCGTGTCAGGATTGCCAATTATACTTTTAATTGGCATATTTTTTATAATCTCTGAAAGTTTCTTCATACCTATGAATTACTGCTATTTTATTTAGTTGATACTGAAAAATGCCTTCTTCATAGTTCACGCTCAGAAACGTCCCAGATGCAATAAAGGTTTATCGGTGTCGAGGCTTGTATTGATGCTGGTTGGTGAGACTTGATACTTGGTTCCTTCCGTGCATCAAGCTTCAAGAATCAAGCTTCGTTACGAGTTTCCTCACCCATTAAACCAGCTTCGATATAAATAACCTTATGGGCGTTTTTCAGCGTGAACTATTTAAACCACACCTCCGCTAAAGTATCCTGCGTAATTCTTTCGCCTGGAAGCGGACGCTGATATGCAGCTCTCCCACTGCCAAAAACCTTAACCTCAAGTGGGATTTCTCTTGCTAATCTCAGGACTGAGCGCACAGTCTTGCCCTTGAGGTCTGGCATACGATAAAAGTCCTCATGCTCGTCTTCCCGAAAATCAATACTCGACAAATTAACCTGCAAGGGCTTTATTGTATCATGCGTCCCCCTTGGAAATACACCACGATATGCCAGACCATGAGTAGCTATCTCTTTAAAAACAGGGGCTGCTACAACGCCCCCATAAAACTCACCAACAGAGGGTTCGTCAATTATTACCAGTATAACAAGTTCAGGATTATCAGCAGGGACAAATCCTACAAAAGAACTTATATATTTACCAGAGACATAACCTCCCTGGAACAAATCTGGTTTCTGAGCAGTCCCTGTTTTGCCAGCCACATCAAAACCATCTATTGAAGCCTTGATTCCTGTGCCATCTGTTTTTGTTACCTCTTTCAGGATAGCAGTCACCTTTCGGGCAGTCTCCTCTGATACAACTTTTCTTATTACCTCAGGCCTGAACTCTTTAACAATATTTCCATTCCCATCAACTATTTCTTTCACTATATATGGCCTCATAAGATATCCATGATTTGCAATAGCTGAAAAGGCTGATATCAATTGAATTCCTGTAACCGAGATGCCCTGACCAAAGGATATATTGCCAAGAGCCACATTAGACCATCCTCTCAAATGCGGAATTGAACCGCTACTTTCCCCTGGAAGATCTATGCCTGTCTTTGCCCCAAAACCAAAATCATTTATATACCTGTAAAATCTATCCTTCCCCAGCCTATTACCAATCTTCGCAGCCCCTATATTGCTGGAATGCTTGATTATCTGCGCAAGACTAAGCCAGCCAAACTTTTTCACATCATGAAACACCCTATCTGCAACACCATAACTGCCCTCTTCGCAAAAAAACAAGTCATTGGGTTTAGCAACCCCCTCTTCAAAGGCAGCGGCTACAAGAAATGTTTTAAAAGTCGAACCGGGCTCAAAGGCATCAGTAACCACCTTATTACGCCAGATACTCGGATTACTATATTCATAGAAATTATTTGGCTTAAAATGCGGGGCATTAGCCATTGCGAGGATTTCTCCGGTGGATGGATCCATCACTACAACCATACCGCCCTTTGCCTTATTGTTTGAAACAGCCTTAAAAAGCTCCTTTTCAGCTATATACTGAATGGTTTTATCTATAGTAAGAATTAAGTTCATACCTTTAGAAGCATCCTTATCAGTACTATCAAATAAGATTTCATTACCATGCGCATCCCTTTCTCCTATCAGGCGCGCAGATGCGCCAGCCATATATTCTTCATACTCCAACTCTACGCCTTCAAGACCCTTAGAATCCACTCCAACAAAGCCAATAATATGCCCGGCTATTTGAGGATTCGGATAAAATCTTCTCCCCTCTTTAACAAAGCCTATCCCCTGGATATTCAGCCTCTGTATCTGTTCACCCTCGGCAAAATCTAATTGTCTCTTGACCCACACAAAGGATTTTTTAGATGTAAATTTTGACTCCAATTCTTTCCTGTCTATTGACAGGGCAGAGGCAAGAAGGCCAGAGGTCTTTTTTATATTCTCAATCTTGGCAGGCTGAGCATAAACCGACTCAACTTCAGTGCTCACTGCAAGTTCACGCATCCCTCTGTCATAGATAGTTCCTCTTTTGGGTATAATGCTTACGGCCTTCAGATGCGCCCTGTCTGCTAACGCCTTAAGCTTATCCCTCTCCAAGACCTGAAGCTGAAACGCCCTTATAAAGATTGCTATAAATACAAAAATGAAACTGACCAAAACTATAAAAATACGAAATCTTAACCAAGATGTATTTTCTTTCATTTTCTTCATTCTTTATTCCTAACCCGGACAAGCTGGAACCAAATTTATGTCATGCCCGAATGTCTCTATCGGGCATCCAGTTTTCTATTTTTTAATGCTTGTCCCCGAAATCTTTAACCGGGGACTGGATTCCCGCCTCCTCCTTTATCCCCCTCTATGAGGGGGACAGGGGGAGGCGGGAATGACAACAGGGCGTTTAAATTTTCTTTCCATTCCCCGATTAAAACCTTCGGGGACATGTTTGCGTAGAATTTAACTCATAAGGTGCTAACTCAGAGGGAATATAACCAACCCTATCCAATCATCTTACTATTACCACCTGTTCTCCTTTTGGATAGACCAGACCAAACTTATTAGCCGCAATATTCTCTATCCTTTCTGGAGATTTCAAAGACAATAGTGCAAGTTTAAGCCTTTTGTTATCAGACATAAGTTCTGCTCTCGCTTTATTAGCTTCTGCTATCTCGTAGCCAACACTTACAACCTCAAGTCTGCTCCAGAGGTAAAAGAGCGCTGCAAATAGGATTATTACTATTACCTTAACAGCGGAAATAAGAGAACTCTTTCCTTTCGCAGAATCTCTTCGCCCAATCCTCTGACGTGATAATGTTCCTGCGGTAAATGTTCCCTTTATAGCAATATTGGACATCTACAGCCTCTCTCCTACCCTGAGCTTGGCGCTCCTTGCCCTGGGGTTTTTTGATATCTCTTGTAATGACGGAGTTACAGGTTTTTTAGTTACAATGCTAAGCCTTGGTTTTTTACCACAAACACACCTCGGAAAATCATCGGGACATGTGCAACCCTTCTCTATTCTTCTGAAAGATATTTTAACAATTCTGTCCTCAAGCGAATGAAATGATATTATAGCAATCCTTCCGCCTGGAAAAAGAAGGTCTACACAGTCATCAATCGCCTTTTTCAAATTATTAAGTTCGTCATTTACGGCAATCCTTATTGCCTGAAAGGTCTTTGTAGCAGGGTGAATATCTGTCGGATGAAACCTTTTTGGTATGGCAGATGACACCAGGTCAGAAAGTTCCTTTGTTGTAGCTATTGGCCCATGACGCCGTCTCTCAGTAATTGCTTTCGCAATCTTTTTTGCCCATCGCTCTTCCCCGAATTTTCGTATGATATCTTCTAATTGGCCGCAAGAATATTTATTTACAATATCATATGCTGATTCTCCCTGTCTTCTATCCATCCTCATATCAAGCGGCGAATCGAATCTGAAACTAAATCCCCTCTCCTGACTTTCAAGATGATAAGAAGATACGCCTAAATCTAACAAAATCCCATCAACCCCTTTTATAGTTAGACTATCCATTATCTCCTTTATATTGGCAAAATTCTCCCTTACTATAGTAAGCCTCTGAGAATAATCCTTGAGCTCCGTCCTTGCTGCTTTAATAGCATCTTCATCCCAATCTATTCCTATTACCCGGCCTGTCGGAGCGCTTGCATCCAGTATTTGAGCAGTGTGTCCTCCGCCGCCAAGTGTTCCGTCTACATATATACCATCGGGTTTGCAGTTAAGAAACTTTATCACCTCATCTGTCATTACAGGGATATGCTTAATCATTGCAAATTTTGAAATTAAGGATGCTTTTATTTTTTAACTTGAAATTTGCACTTTGCATTTTTCTATAGAGTTGTTAAACTATAGTCCCAACCCTGCAAGAACCTCTCTGACCCCACCCTCATCCTGTTGAGCCCGTGCTATAATTGCCTCCCACCTTATTTTAGCCCAAATCTCAACCTGCTTGAGGGTGCCAACAAGCACAATGTCCTTTTCCAATTTCGCATGTTCCCGTAAAACCGGTGGTATAAGAACTCTGCCGAGCTTATCTATAGGACACTCAGTTGCGCCAGAGATAAAAAACCGTAAGAAGTCTGATGTCTCTTTCTTTATCGTCGTCAACTTGCTGGCCTTCTCTTCTACAATCTGCCATTCCTTAAAAGGATAGGCAACAAGGCATCCATCGTAGCTATTTGTAATGACAAGCCTCTCATCATACCTATCTACTAAAACTTCCCGAAATTTAGACGGGATGCTAATTCTTCCTTTGGAATCAATAGTATGTTCAAATCTTCCCCTAAACAAAGATTAGCCCCTTTCTTATTGGTCATCCCATACCACTCTATAGACACCTATACCACTTTATACCACTTTATACCACTTGGCAGAGACTATATGCCTGCTTTACTTATTTGTCAAGAAAAATTTAAGGATAATATTACGTTAGGAATGATGCGGAAATGAGATCTATGCGGTATGTTTGACAGTGTCATTTAAGCAGAGAGGTCACATAGGCTGCATAGAGAATTAACAGTAACGCACCTCTCGGACGGCTTAATATACCCCCTCTACCCATAAATATGAAAAGTAGGAGGCTAAAAAATATCATGATAGGCATATGAAGCTTTACTGCATCTGGATTCACTGCTATAGGCTGTATCGTCCCGGTAAGGCCGAGTATAAACAGTATATTAAATATGTTGCTGCCAACAATATTACCAATGCTTATATCCGCCTCTTTTTTTAATGCAGCAACTGTGGAGGTTGCAAGCTCAGGCAGTGATGTGCCAACAGCAACTATGGTCATGCCTATAATTAATTCGCTAATGCCTGCTGCCCTCGCTATAGAAACAGCAGACCTTATCAGCATCTCTGCGCCAAGAATCAGCACCGCAAGCCCAATGATAATAAGGGTACTATCCTTAATGAGACTGCCCCTTCCTTGCAGAAATTCTTTGTATTCCTTCTGAACATCTTTAGCCTCTTTTTTGGAAATCGTGATCGTATAGAAAATATAAACTGCAAATACCACAACAAATAAAATGCTGTCTAATCTTGAAATTATCTCATTTATCGAAACCACAAAGAGCAAAATTGCTACGAATATCATAAAAGGGGTCTCAAACTTGATGAGCTTCATGTGAACGGAAAGCGGAAATATAAGTGCAGATAATCCAAGGATAAGGCCTATATTTGCAATATTGCTTCCAACAATATTTCCCAAAGCAATGTCTGACAAACCCCTGAGTGCGCCTATAAAACTCACAACTAACTCAGGTAGTGATGTACCAAAGGCAACGACCGTAAGACCTACAATAACAGGCTGAACATTCAGGGAGATTGCAAGGCGTGATGCGCCCTTGACAAGCCAGTCAGCGCCAAAGTAAAGCGCAATAAGGCCAGCAATAAAGATTAATACAGTGATTGACCACACTGTAAGACCACCATCTTTAAAAAAGGATATATTTTCTAATTCAATTGAACTGACACAATCTTTGACACACCAGCCTCTTCCATGGTAACGCCAAAAAGTGTATCAGCTATCTCCATTGTCCCCTTGTTGTGGGTTATAAGAAGAAACTGGGACTTTTGGGCCATCTCTTTTAAAAAGCCGTTGAACCTGTCTATATTGGCGTCATCCAGAGGCGCATCTACTTCGTCTAAAAGACAGAATGGGCTTGGTTTGATTAAGAATATCGAAAATATCAGAGAAGTGGCTGTAAGGGCCTTCTCACCACCTGATAGAAGGCTTATGTTCTGAAGTCTTTTACCGGGCGGCTGAGCAACAATCTCAATACCTGATTCCAGCAAATCCCCTTCATCAACAAGCCTCAGCTCTGCCTTGCCCCCCCGGAAAAATTTCGGGAAGACTTCTTGAAATTTCAGATTGATTGCATCGAATGTCTCTCTGAAACGTTGTCTCGTTGTTCTGTTTATCCGATTGATTACCTTATGCAAGCTCTCAACAGACTTGTTGAGGTCTGCCTGCTGGTCCAGCAGAAACTGATGCCTTGTCTCAAGCTCTCTGTATTCCTCAATTGCGCCTATGCTAACCTCGCCAAGCTCAGCTATCTTTGTCTTAAGCTCATTCATTCTCTCTGTTATTACACCTCTATCAAGAGTTTTAATCTCTTCAGTTGGATTATAACTCTCAATGGCAACCCTATAACGCTCTGCCATCCTCTCAGCAAGATGTGCGAGATTTAATTCTATTTCTTTCAAATCAAGATTGACCGAGTTGATTTCCTCCTGAAGCTGAGCAATATCCTTTTTAATTTCACTAAGCGCCTCTTCAAGCTGATTTGCATCAGTCATAGTCTGATTAAGCTGTTCTTCCTGCCTGATTTCCTGTCTGCGGTCAACATCCATCGTTTTCAAAGCCTCTTCCAATCCGCCTTTTATTTCTGCCGCCTTAAGCTCATGTCCAGCTATCTCCAATTTTCCGTTTTCTATCTCTGCCTGTTTTTCATCTATTCTATTACTTATCTCGGCAAGAAATCTTTTTTTATCATCAATCTGGCCTTTAATGCCTTCAAGCCTCTCATTTGAAGATGCAAGCTTAACCTTTATATCTGTAACAACGCTCGAAAGTTCCTCCTTTTTCTTTTGAAGAGCCGATACCTCATCTGTGACTGTATGCACTGTAGTCTCTATTTCTTTCTGCTCTCTTTCAACTGATTCCATGTCTTTTAAAAGCTGAGCCTTTTTCGAAGATACCTCCTTCTGCCCTCTTTCAATATCGCTGACTTCTGTGACAAGAGTCGCAATTTGTTGATTCAAACGACCAAATTCTCCCTCTTCCCTTTTTAATTCCGCCTCAATATTTATAAGCTCTATTTCTTTAGAATGGCTGTCTTTTTTCAAACCATCCAGATTCCTCTGATTCGTATCTATATTATATTTCAAACTCTTTATCCCATTGTATGTTTCTGCAATCTTGCTTTCTAAATCTGAAAGGGCAGCAGAAAGGTCTTTTATCTCTCTCCTCTTTCGGAGTATGTTACCATCTGCCCCATTCGAATAACCACCTGTAATAACACCTTGATGGTCAACCATCTCGCCTTCCAGTGTAACAAATGTTTTATCTAAGCCGTTTGACCTCCACAGTTCAATGGCGTCATTTAAGTTATGCACCAAAAGCACATCTCCTAAAAGATACTGGGCAATAGGATAATAACCGTCTTTTATTCTGACATGCTCAAGCAGCTCTTCGGTATTTGGATGAGCATGTCCAGGCTTTTCACCATTATTTTTTATCCGTGCCCCTTTTAGTGGCACAAAGCTTCCCCTCCCTTTTGCCTGCGTCTTCAAATACTCAACAGCTTGAACTCCGGCATCATGGCTCTCCACAATGACATATTGAAGCCTCTCACCCAGAACAGCCTCAACCGCCTTTTCATACTGCGCAGACGTCTCAATCACATCTGCCACAAGACCATGGACGCGTCTATATTCTCCATCATCTTCATTCTTATTGAGCCCCTGATTAAAACTTTCAGGGGCAAGCATAATAGCCCTTACACCTTCTTTAAAGCCTTCAAAGTTTTTCTCAAGCTCTTTTAGCGTATGCAATCTTGAAGATGTGTGAGTAAGTTCTTCTTTCAGACTGTTAAGCCTGTTTTCCTTTTCTACAAGGCTATCCTCCAATACCTTAAGCTCCTCAGAGGTCAAAAGCTGTGTTCTTTCTATATCATCTTTACCTTTTTCTACTGCCTCTTTTTTGTTTTTCAAATCTGAAATCCGAAATTCAAAATCCGAAATTTTGACTCCCAGTTCCTCCTTCTCTCTCAAGGCCTTGCCTAATCTTAGAGAAAGGCTATCCTCATCTTTCAAATATCCTGCGATATTGTTTTTTATCTCAGCAGTCCTGTTTAAAAGATTTATGAGTCGCTCCCTTTTTTCTTTAAGGTTTTCACCTTTTTGAACAAGGATAGTCGCCATATCTTTCAGTTGAGTCTCTTCAGTTAACAGCCTTGCCTCTTCAGCCTCTACAACTGTCTGTATTTCCTTTAAATGATTATCGAGCGCATCTATCTCTTGACCTACGGCGTTTTGCTGGCTGGTCAAACCATCTATTTCTTTTACAAGCCTCTCCTCATTCCTTTTAAGTTCCGCTGTCCTCATCTCTGAGGCCTGAAGCTCTTTTTCCTTGCCCTTAACATTACTGTCTATCTCAAAAACCTTTTGCCTTATTTCTTTCAAAGCAATCTCTTCCTTCAAATATCTTACCCTCGCCTCTTCGAGATTACTTTGCTTCTGAGATATGGCTGTAGAAAGTTCAATGTCCTTTTCTTTGAGAACTACCAGTTTCTTTTCTGCCTCAGCCTTATTTTCCTTAAGCGCCTTATATTCCTCAGATGCTACAAACAATTCATACCCTTTTAACTCCTCTTTCATAGCTTTATATCGTTCAGCCTTTTTGGCCTGGCGATTTAAGGAGTTCATCTGCCTCTTTACTTCACTGATAATATCATTCACTCTCGTAAGATTCTGTTTTGTTCCTTCAAGCCTTCTTAAAGCCGCATCCTTGCGGTGTTTGTATTTATTGATGCCGGCAGCCTCTTCAAAAAGAGCGCGCCTTTCGTCAGGTTTTGCATTCACAAGCCAGCCGACCTGACCCTGCTCAATTATTGAATATGCCCGTGTGCCGATGCCCGTGTCTGTAAAAAGGTCAACAATATCCTTGAGCCTGCACTGCACTTTGTTGATGTAATATTCGCTCTCGCCTGAGCGGTAGAGCCTCCGCGCAATCTCTATCTCAGTAAAATTCACATATTCAGCCGGCGCAATGCCCTCATCATTCGAAAGCGTGAGAGCAACCTCTGCCATGCCTATGGGTTTCCTTGACTCGCTTCCATTGAATATAACATCCTCCATAAGCTTGCCGCGCAAATGCCTGGGATTATGCTCGCCAAGCACCCACCTAATCGCATCAACAATATTGCTCTTGCCGCAACCATTGGGCCCCACAATGCCAGTAACACCCCTTGGAAATAGAAGAGAAGTCTTGTCTACAAAGGATTTAAAGCCGTGGATGTCAATTTTTTTGATTTTCATCTAAAACACCTTCCCCCTCACCCCTTCGGCTGTGCTCAGGGCAAGCTTAATCCTCACCCCTGCGGGGAGAGGGCAGGGTAAGGGGCATTTTTGTGCAAATCCTATCAGAGTTTTAATCCCTTGTAAAGGAAAAAATACACAATAAGATGGGTAAGTTTATCCTTAATACTACTATATATAGTGGGCATCCTGCGGTTAGCCCCTGTGTAGATATATCTATCCCATGTAAATCTTTCTATTATTTGATTTGTCAAAAATTACTTTCCGTCAACAAATGCATCTTTGAGGAGCTTGCTCTGTCGTTCAAATGCCTGTCTCGGATTTCTGGGGTTTTTCATAAGTGCGATTTCCTGGGTGATGAGCCGAGCGAGGTTTAAGGTATGCGTGTCAATCTTTGCTGATTCCCTTTTATAGAGCGGATGGTCTCTGTTGATATAGATTACGGTCCCCTCTGAAAAGACCTCTGCACCGTCTTCGCCAAAACTATCAATAACGCATGAAACGCCAGTCTCTCCAAACTTGATTCTCTTTATAATTGCATTGGGCGTAAGCTGTTTTACCTTTGGCTTTTCCTTTCTCTTCTTCTCTGTCTTAACCTTTTCTTCGGTTTTTATCTCAACTTCTGCGCCCCTCTCCTTTTCCTGTGAAACTGAGGCAGCGCCGCCTATTCCCTTTATCTCTTCGCCGACCGGGATTGCGCCAAAGGGCGACAAATCAGGATTTGCTGCCAATGCTTTATATATTCTCTGAAGCGCTTCTTTCAGGGCGCGGCTTACCTTTTTCCCTTCCTTTTTCATGGTCAGTTTCTGAAGGGAGGTCTTTACATCCTCCATCACCTTCCCCATAATCCTCAGAAACTCACGGTATTCTTCAGAGTCCTTTATAAAACCTGTCCTGTCGCTTGTTATTGGAAGAAAATCTGCATTCACCTCTCCCCTGACCCTTGACATCGCCTTGCCCCATGTCTCCATGCCAAAGAGTTCTCTTTTTATTGTAACCTGTTTAACCTTGACCTCTATCCCAAGGTCTGTATCCGTCACGGCTGTCTCAGGAAGTATTATTATCTCTCCGGTTACAGGCCCAAAAGAAGTTCCTTCAAGGAATGGAATTCTATGACCTGAAAGGCTGCGAGGGGTTACTGTATGGTTATTTATTTTAACCTTAAAATTAGGGGCCTTGATCGGCGTACCTTCTATTATCTTTGCTTCAATATCATGCGGTTCAAATTTCCTGTCTAACCCCATTAAGATAACAGTAGTTCCATTCTGCTTCCTGAACTCAGGAGAGAGTATCTCAAGCGGTAGCTGCCATATATCGGATGTCTTCTCCCACTCTTCCTTATCAAAGATAACCCTACCAACAAACTCTCCTTTCTTTGTAAGCACCTCAAACCGCTTGCACGCAGCAAGGCTTGCAAATTTGCCGATGCCGAACTGGCCAATCCTGTCCCTGCTGTATATTGGCGACTTTGGAGAATAAAACTTCTGCTGCGAGCCGATATTAAAATACTGTTTAAGTCCTTCAACATCCATGCCGCTTCCATTATCCCTTATCTCAATCATATCCTCTGCAACAATAATTTCTACCAATGTTGCATCTGCATCATAAGCATTATTTACAAGCTCTCGTACAAACTCAATGCTTTCTGCGTACAGCTTCTCGCCTATGGTAATTATATGGCTTTTGTCAATGGTTACCGGAATGAATTCGTGAGATGGATACATACTTAATATCCCTGTTGCTTAGAAGGTGTGTTCTCAACAAACAGCCATTCTTTACTTCTTCAGTGCCGCATGCGCAGCCGCAAGCCGCGCAATCGGCACCCGAAATGGAGAGCATGAAACATAGTTAAAGCCATTCCTGTGGCAGAATTCAACAGTAGCCGGGTCTCCGCCATGCTCACCGCAGATGCCTATTTTTAAATCCCTTCTTGCCTTTCTTCCTCTTTCAATAGCAATCTTTATGAGCATGCCAACGCCCTCCTGGTCAAGGGATTGGAACGGGTCGCTTTTTAAAATGCCTGCCTTTTTCTCGTCCACATAGTCTGGCAAAAATCTTCCTGCATCGTCCCTTGACATACCGAGGGTCATCTGAGTAAGGTCGTTTGTGCCAAATGAAAAGAATTCTGCGACATCTGCAATCTTATCTGCAAGCAAGGCTGCCCTCGGCACCTCTATCATTGTGCCTACAAGGTATTTTATCTTAACGGCTTTTTCCTTTATAACCTTTTCAGCAACCTCTCTGGTCTTTGTTTCAAGAATCTTTAACTCCTTGCCGTCTATTACAAGCGGGTGCATTATCTCAGGATGAACTTTAATTCCTTCTTTAACACACTCACACGCAGCCTCAATAATTGCCCGGACCTGCATCTCAAGGATTTCAGGATAGGTAATGCAAAGGCGGCATCCCCTGTGTCCGAGCATTGGGTTTGCCTCTTTAAGCCTTTCAACACGGCGCCTTACTTGTTCATACGGAACACCTATCTTATCTGCAAGATGCCTCTGCTCACCCTCTGTATGAGGCACAAATTCATGCAAAGGCGGGTCTATGAGCCGAATCGTCACAGGCTTTGCATCCATTGCCTTAAATATACCTTTAAAATCCTCTCTCTGGAATGGAAGAAGTTTTGCAAGCGCAATTTCTCTTGTTTCAAGGTCATCCGCAACTATCATCTCCTGTATGGCAAGACGGCGCTCGTCTGTGTCAAAGAACATATGTTCTGTCCTGCAAAGACCTATGCCTTCTGCGCCAAGCCTTATGGCATTTTCAGCGTCATATGGCGTGTCAACATTTGTCCTGACATGTAATCTTCTTACTTCGTCAGCCCATTTCATAAGCGTGTAATACGCCTGTGGAAGCTCAGGCTTTATAAGATTCATGCTGCCCTGAAACACCTCGCCTGTGGAACCGTTAATGGTTATCTCACTGCCCTCTCTAAGAACCTTGTTTCCCACAACAACGGTCTTATGAATATAATCTATAACAAGCTCTTCGCATCCCACTATACAGCACTTGCCCCAACCCCTTGCAACAACTGCTGCATGAGAGGTCTTGCCGCCTGTAGCAGTGAGTATTCCCTGTGCAGCATGCATGCCGCCTACATCTTCAGGGCTGGTTTCTTTTCGGACAAGGATTACCTTCTCGCCTCGCACTGCCCACTCCTCTGCATCCTTTGCAGTAAATACAACTTTGCCGCATGCAGCGCCCGGCACAGCATCTATACCTCGTGCAAAGCGGTATTTTTCCAATTCACTAAAAGAAATATTTGGATCAATGACGGGATAGAAAAGACCTTCAATCTCTTTATCTGTAATCCTCAGGATTGCCTCTTTTTTTGTTATAAGTTTTTCTTTTACCATGTCAACTGCCATACAGAACGCTGCGGTTGGCGACCGTTTACCGGAACGGCATTGAAGAATGTAAAGCCTGCCATTTTCAACAGTAAATTCTATATCCTGCATGTCTCTGTAATGCTTTTCGAGTTTTTTTCGGACATCGCACAGCTGCTTATATATCCGAGGCATGCTCCTGTTAAGGTCGCTAAGATGAAGCGGCGTGCGGATGCCCGCGACAACATCCTCTCCCTGGGCATTCATGAGCAGGTCGCCATAGAAGATATTCTCCCCTGTGTTGGGGTCTCTGGTGAAACAGACGCCTGTCCCCGAGGTATCGCCTTTGTTTCCGAATACCATCTGCACCAAATTGACTGCGGTGCCGCGAAGCCCTGAAATCTTCTCAACACGGCGGTATGTAACAGCCTTTTCAGCCATCCACGAACCAAAAACAGCATTGATAGCGCCCCAAAGCTGCTCTTCGGGGTCCTGAGGAAAGTCCTTTTTGGTATGCCTCTTATAGACAGCCTTTAGCAAAGATATCAGCTCTTCAAGTTCCTGTTCATTTACATCTGTATCAATAATTTTGTTGTTTCCTTTATTTAGCCTCTGCCTTGTTCTGTTATGCTTAATCCATTCAAGTTCTTGTTCAAACTCCTCTCTCGGGATATGCATTGCGATTGAACCATACATAACGATAAACCGACGGTAGGCATCTAATGTAAATCTGCGGTTATTTGTCTTTTTTGCAAGCCCCTCAACAGATTTATCATTTAGCCCAAGGTTCAATATCGTTTCCATCATCCCTGGCATTGACCTTGCCGCGCCTGAACGCACTGATATAAGCAGAGGGTCCTCGCTATCACCAAGCCTTTTGCCAACAAGCTTCTCAAGCCTCGCAATATTTTTTGCAACCTCTGCCTCAAGCCCCGGCGGACATTTTTTGTTGCTCCTGTAATAAAGGTCGCATACCTCTGTTGTTATAGTAAATCCGGCAGGCACAGGCAGGCCGATATTAGTCATCTCTGCAAGCCCTGCTCCCTTGCCCCCGAGTAGTTCCTTCATGCTCCCTTTACCTTCGGCCTTCCCGCCTCCGAAGAAATAGACATATTTCTTAGATGCCATTATTCAAACTCCAAAATGGGTAGTATCGTATTTTATGTAACCGCTATAAAGTATCTTATTTTTAATTCAACCGCAATATTTTTTTAATGTTTTTATATGCCCTCTCGCCAGCTATCCACCTCCCTCACCTTTAGCCTCCCGCCTATTGCCTATCACCTCTCGCCGCTGATTTTCAAAAACGTCTCCACCATATTTGGGTCAAACTGTGTGCCTGAACATCTCTTAAGCTCTGCACTGATGACATCCATAGTCCTCCCCTTCCTGTATGGCCTGTCAGCGCCCATTGCGTCCACAGTATCGGCAACAGCCATTATCCTTGCAGACAGAGGAATTGCCGCGCCCTTCAATCCTTCAGGATAGCCTTTGCCGTCATAAAATTCGTGGTGGTATTTTATTGCAGGGATTATATGCTTAAGTTGTTTTATAGGCGCAAGTATTTCAGCGCCTTTTCCAGGATGCATCCTCATGAGCTTCAATTCATCGTCATTAAGCCTTCCCGGCTTATCAAGGATTGCTTCATAAGTAGCAAGCTTTCCTATATCGTGAAGGAGCCCTGCAATCTCCATATCCTTCAACCCCTTTTCATCAAACTTCATCTCTCTGGCAATTGATAAGGCATATCCTGTCACCCTTTCAGAATGCCCCCTCGTCCATGGCGACTTGGCATCTATAGCAGATGAAAGGGTCTTGATTGTGTTTAAGAAAAGCTCTTCAAGGTCTGTAATAAGCCTCGCATTTTCCAATGCAACGCCTATCTGAGATGCAATCTTTTCCAATGTTGAAAGGTCTTCAGGCGTCCACGCTGACGGCCTTTTTGCTCCCCCACAGTCAACAAGCCGTAAATCTCTCCTTTCACGAGCAATGGAAGCCTTATGTGGGATAAGAAGCCGTGTTTCAAGAATTTCTCTTCCACTGGTAAGAGTCCCTTAACCTCTGCAAGATTAGATATGTGGTTGATTCTCCCTTCCTTTACCACTACTTCTGCAGCAGATGTATCTTTAAACGGCACAAGTTGCCCTTTTTGAATAAAGGGGACGCCAAACCCTGCCTTATAGATAAATCCCTGTCTTTCATTGTCAACAAGGACAATCGTTGCCCTGTCGCACGATATTACCTTTGAAATCAGCCTTGTAACGGTTTCAAGTATATCTTCTGCCTCCAATGTTGAAAGGATGCTCCTGTCTATCTCGTGCATGACCTGAATGGTTTCAATCTTATGGGATAGTTCCATTGACTTGTTGACCGTCTCTTTATAAAGCCTCGCTTCCTCAAGGGCTGTAGAGACCTGATGTGAAATGCCCTGCATAACCTTTTTGTCTCTGTCTGTAAAACTGGGGACAGATTTGAAATCTGTCCCCAAATATGTGCCGATAATCAGACCGAGATATTGTGTTTTGCCGATAAGCGGGATGACGGCGAGGGTGTTTATGTCTGGAAGCCAGGAAAATGCAGAAGTTGAGGGGCTAAGAGGTTGAGAAATTATCGCCGCCTCCTTCCCCTCTACTATCTTTCTCACAAACTCTATCTTCTCATCCAATAGCTCTGTCCTGAAGATTGGAATGAACTCACGCGCCAAACCATAACACTGTGCAGGTCTAAAAACCCTTGCCTCTTTATCCCACAGGTATGAGAGACACACATCACACCCCATAATCTTATGACCGCACTGCATGACCTGCCCCATGAGTTTATCTATATCTGTTGTCTTGGCAGTCGCCTCCGCAATCATCAGAAGATGGGTCGTTGCCTCCATCTCTTCCTTGATCCTCTCCGATGATTTCTTCACCTCCTCAAACAGCCTGGCATTTCTTATGTAGGCGGCCGCCTGATTCGCAAATGTCTGCAGGAACTCCAAATCCCGTGGAGGAAATTCTTCCGCTGTGTTATAGACATTTAAGACGGCTATGACCTTATCATCATCTATGATGGGGAAGGCCGCTGATGATTTATATCCCCTCTTGGTAGCGGCCTCCCTCCACGGCACATACCTTGGGTCTGTCTGGATATGCTCCTGCACCTCAGGCCTCTTGTTTTTTATGGCCCTTCCCGTTGGGCCTTGTCCCTGAGGAGAATCATCGAACTTTACTTTTATTGAAGAAAGATAACCTTCCTCGAAACCGCCGTGGGCCATAGGGATAACATCCTTTGTATCCATCTTTAAAATGCCTATCCAGGACATTTTGAAACCCATCTCAGATATCGTCTGACAAACGGATTTTACTCTGGAATCAAGGTCAAGGTTAGAAACAATCCTCTGGCTGAATTCATAGAGGGCCTTCTGCCGTTCTTCCGCCTTCTTCTTCTCAGTGATATCGCAGGCAACCCCCTCCACCGCAATAACCTTTCCTTTCTTGTTAACTACCGGCACTTCAGTTATCTCCAGCCACCGGGTGGTTCTATCTTTATGAAATATCTCGACCAGATAAGGAGGCTGGGGTATCCCTTTTATGCTTAACTCCGTATGGTAGACCACGTCTTTGTTGACTGGGTTGTCCGTGAGATATTCGCTATAGTGAGTAAGGAACTCTTCCTGCGCGTAACCAAGGATATTGGTTACGGACGGGCTCACATATGTGAATACGCCGTCGGCAGCATGCGAGTAAAAGAAATATCTTTCTTTAAGGTTTTCGATCAGCCTCCTGTACTTTTCTTCTGACTCTTTCACCATTTCCTCCGCCTGTTTGCGCTCGGTGATGTCAATAGAAAGTATGAAAATGCCGTCAGGCACAGGCTGAATACTAAGCTCAAACCACCTTTTGCTTCCATCAGGATAGATAAATTCATTGTTAATGCGTTGCGGAGCGCGCTCATCCATGCAGCGCCGTAAAGCTGCAAACATCTCTGTATTTTCAATGCCAGGGTATAATTCAATCATTTTACGCCCGATTAAATCCTCTTTTGCTTTGCGACCATGTCTGGCAACAGCGTCATTGACGTAAATATAGCGCCAATCAAAATCAATAATCTGGCAGCCTTCCATCATACTCTCTAACGTATTTAGATAGAGCGCCCTGCTTTGCCGCAATGCCTCTTCTGCTTTTTTCCGTTCTGCAATGTCGCGGGCAAAAGATATGACCATCGGTCTCCCCATAAGATTAAAAAGTCTGACATTAATCTCTACGGGTATCCTTGTGCCGTCCTTTGCAACATGAACCATCTCAAAGAGGGCCTGTCCGTTTGCAATGAAGCCTTTTAACACTACTTCGCGTTTTTCCACCATATCAGAGGCATCAATATCATAGGGCGACATATTGAGCAGTTCCTCACTCGCATAACCAAGTCTCTTACAGGCAACTTCGTTGACCTCAATAAAATTACCGGGCTTGCCGTCGGCCCCTATCGTGTGGACAAAGACAGCATCGTTCCCGCTGTTAAAAAATAGCCGGAACTTCTCCTCTCTCTCCTGAACCTCCCTCGTCCTTTCATCAACCATACCCTGCATACCCTGCAAATTGGAATAAAAGCTGTCCAACTGCGCTGCCATCTCGTTCATGGCGTTGGCAAGCTGCTGGAGTTCATCACCTGTTTTTATATCAAGCCTTGCCTTAAAATCGCCGCTGGCTATGGCATCTGCACCATTGTGAATGATTTCTATTGGTTTTGTAAACATCCTTGAATAAAAAGCGGCAAAGGATGTACCAAACGCTATGAGAAGCATAGCGCCTGAAATCATAATTATCCATGACATCTTCCATGCCCTATTCACTTTTTCTATCGCCTCCTCGTGCTCTTTTCTGTCTATCTCATGGTGTCTGTCAAGTTTCTCTATCGCAGGATAACTCCATTTGTAGTCCATCTCCTCCATGAGTGTTGCAGCCTCTTCGCTGCCAACCGGGTTCTGGATTGCAAATATCTTTAATGAGATTTCTTTAATATGCTGCCACGCACTCTTTACATCATTAAAAATCTCCATCTCATCCTTTACTTCGGGAGTATCAATGCCCTTTAATCTAATCAATGCATCTTCTGCTTTCTCAATCAATGCCTCTACATTTTTTGATGTATTATTAAACTCATCAATATATTTTTTATCACCTGTAATGATGTAGTCATTCCCGGGCATAAGGGCTCTATCCAATGCAATCTGAAGGGACATAACAGAATGCATCTCTTCTGATATTGCCTCAGCCTTAAGAGCAAACTTGCTGATATTATTTACATTATGGACTGTTATAATGCCGGCAATGATAAGGAATGGGAATATTATTCCAAAAAATGCAATGGTGAGTTTTGTGCGGATCCGAAAGGACATAAGATATCCCTCCTTGTGAAAGAAAGCAACGTCTGCTCACCGGCTCGCTTTACCCTGTAAACCCCGTTAGAAGTCCACATAGGGAAAGTAATAAAAAAATCAACCAACAAGAAACCATCGGACAAGAAAACTTCTAACGGGGTAAGGAGTGAGATTATTGCTATAAACAATTGTAATTAATAGCATAAAAAAAGAAACTTGCAAGTTTTTGTCTCAATTATGCGTAAAAGAAGGATTGATTTACCGATTCTCGGACGGCCGGTAAGGAGGATGTTCTTTTTATCCACACACCAAAGATTTTGGTGTGGTGGTTTATACATAGCAGGATTTTTTACTGCAAATGGAGGGGATTGTAAAACCTAATTCTTTCTGCTGAACCTTCTAAAACCAGATGCTGCAATAACTTCTACATCCTTCAGTATATCATCCAGAAGCAGATTCATGCCAAGATTATCACTGCTCATATGTCCTGCAATGACCACATTCACATGATGCTTTTCTGCCTCTTTCCTGTGGTCTTCGCTTATGTGCATGCCAACAATCGTGCCAACACCGGCAGCTGCCAGTTTTTCATAGATACTCTTGCTGCCGCCTGTGCCGCCTGTCATATCAACAAAAATCTTTCCTGCCTTTCTCTTTTCTGCTCCCACGATCACCCTGGGTCCTGCCTTTTCAGTTATTGCGTCTTTATATTCAGGAATACCTTTCAAGATGTCAATGACATCTGAGACCGTATCCGGTCTTTTTTCATCAAAAATCTTCTGCAGATAGTTCGTAACAGCATTGTCTGAAGGTGTATGAATACACATAAAAGGTATTTCCAGAAGCCTTGCAGCATCTACTGCCCTGGTGTGATTGATCGGGAGAAGCCTTCGCTCAACCTCTTTTATCCGCTCAGACATGATATCTTCGGCGACATTAATGGGAACACCATATTTCAGGAGAATGCCTGCTTGCATATCCATAACCTCATAAAGAGCTGCCATAGCCCTTCCCTCTGGATGGTGAGAAATTACCAGGTCAATAGATTTGCCCTTGCCCGTCAGTCTGTCAGCAAGGAGAACTTCGCCAACCTCCATATCAATACCGACAAAAACAACTTTTACATCTCTATCAGGGTCTCCATATAATATACGGGTATCCGCATAGGGGTTTATTAGCTTCTCTTTATCAAATTCTTTTTTCTTGTCTTCTTTCAGCTCGTCAAAATCCTTTTTAGCCCTTTTAAGCTCAGCCTCGACCTCAGACTTGCCGCGTGGGTCAAGTTCTATACCGCATTGAACAGCCTTTGTATAGATATCTTTTATCTTCATTTTATCCCTCAAAAAATACGGAGCAAGCCGACCGTGTCGGCGTCCTAATCATGGCGATAACAGGCAACACGGTTGCCTTGCTCCATATTCAAGCCTTACTGGCCAAGAAGCTCTCTTACAACCTCATTTACGAGTTTACCATCAGCCTTTCCGGCAACCTTTGGCATAACCTCTTTCATGACCCTGCCCATATCCTTAGGGCCAGAGGCGTTCAGGCTTTTTACCACTTCGCTGACAATACCCTTTATTTCATCTCTTGAAAGCTCAGGTGGAAGAAATGACTTAAGTATCTTTAGTTCTGCCTCGGTCTTATCAACCAAATCATTTCTTCCACCCTTTTTAAACATCTCTATGGACTCGAAACACTGCTTTATCATAGTCCTGACAACGGAAATAACCTCCTCATCACTCAAGCCCTCAGAACGCTTGATGAGCGCTATCTCCTTATTTTTTACCTGCGCCAGAACATTGCGCAGCGTTTCAAGCCTCTGCCTACCTGCCTCATCTTTGGCAGCCTTTGCAGCCTCGTTCATCTGTCTAACAATTTCTTCTCTCAGAGACATTTAATACTCCCGTTTCCTGCCGCGCTTGAGCGCCCTTTTCCTTGCCGCTATCGCCTTCTTCTTCTTTTTTACGCTCGGCTTGTCATAATGCTCCCGCTTTCTTACCTCGCTCAGTATTCCGGCCTTCTCGCACTGCTTTTTAAATCTCTTCAGGGCGCTCTCAAAGGATTCACCTTCTTTTATTCTCACACCTGGCATTAAGTTTTCACCCCCTCCGCTTTACAATTTTCGATTTACGATTTTAGATTTACGATTTGGGGTTTTAATTCGTAAATCGTAATTCGTAAATCGTAATTCATTATTATGTTCCTTTCTTAAGCTCAATAAGCACAAGTTTTATTACAGCCTTTAATGTCTCAAAAACACCGTGACCTGTTGCGGCAACTGCCTCAAAATCCGGAACACCGCTAACATTCAAAACTTTCTTCATCTCTACTACCGGAACCACATTTGGAAGGTCTCTTTTATTATATTGAATGATATACGGTATATTCGCAAGGTCATAACATTGCTCTTTTAAGTTCGCCTTCATATTCTCGAAGCTCTCAATATTGGCATCCATCCTCTCTACCTGAGAATCTGCGACAAATACTATGCCGTCCACGCCTTTTAAGATAAGCTTTCGCGAAGCATCATAGAATATCTGGCCAGGCACTGTATAGAGATGGAACCTTGTCTTAAAACCCTTAATGTCCCCGAGAGAGAGAGGAAGAAAATCAAAGAAAAGGGTCCTTTCCGTCTCAGTTGCAAGGGATATCATCTTGCCTCTATGCTCTGGGTTGGTTTTTTTGTAAATAAATTGTAAATTTGTGGTCTTGCCGCAAAGCCCAGGACCATAATAGACAATCTTGCAGTTGATTTCTCTGGATGAATAGTTTATAAAAGACATCCGCTCAAGTCCTTAATGAAACAATTTATCTATATCAGCATCGCTAATCTCTGCAAGAAGGTTCTCCTCGGCAGATGGCTTCGCCTCCACCCTATGCAGAAGCTTTTTTATTATTGTGTTGAGTTCTTCACTTGCCTTCTTAACCCTAAGCCTTACCAAACCAAGGGATGACCTATTATCAAAAATGACAACCAGTATAACTCGCTGCCCTACAATAGAAATATGAATATTGTCCTTCTCGCCTTCGTGAAAGAGTATTGAAAACTCCTTCTCGCCTAAAAGTTTTGCAAGCCCTCCTGTAGCAGCGATATTGCCTGCCGTTAAAGAAGCGAGGGAAGTTGTATCCAAATCTCTTGTGTCGCCGCTTGATGCAATCAGTTGTCCATCCTTATCTACAAGAAATACAAGCTTTGCATTAGCATCTTTCAAAAGGCGATCAATAATAGCAGTAATCTGCTTAAACTCTTCCTCAAACATTATAAGCGAGCTTGTTGGCATAGCCAGATCCCTAGTTATTAGAGATTAGTTGATTGGAGATTAGCGAATTGGCGAAAATCTAATTCTCTAATTCACTAATTCGCTAATTAAATTACTTTCCCGTCAAGGCTCAACAGCCTCTCCCACTCTGCATCTATATATTTTTGCAACTTGTCTAATATTGCCTTATTCTCAGGTTTTAATAGGTGCTTGAATCTGCCCTGCATCTTAAGCCAATCTTCTATGGACCTCTTCTGTTTTGGTTTATAGGTAATCTTTAAGACGCCATTCTCAACTTCATAAAGCGGCCAATAGCATGTATCAACCGCTACCTTGGCTGCCTCTATAGATTCTTCTGATTTTGAATACCAGCCCAAAGGACATGGAGATATAACATTTAGAAAAGTGGGGCCGACTATCTTAAGGGCCTTTTCAGCCTTCTTTGAGAGGTCTGCCCAGTTGTGAGGTGACGCCTGAGCAGCGTAAGGTACATTATGGGCAATAACTATCCGCGTCAGGTCTTTCCTTGTTTCTTGCTTGCCTAAAATAACATCGCCTGCTGGCGAGGTCGTTGTGGCCGCTCCTAATGGTGTAGCGCCTGAACGCTGGATGCCTGTGTTCATGTATGCGCCATTATCATAGCATACATAGAGAAAGTTGTGGCCCCTTTCAAGCGCACCGGACAATGCCTGGATACCAATATCATATGTTCCACCATCTCCTCCGAATGCAACAAATTTTATCTCTTTATCCTTGGGAATCTTCCCCCTCTTTTTCAAAGCCTTATAGGCTGTCTCTATTCCACTTATAGTCGCAGCAGCATTCTCAAATGCTGAATGTATCCATGGTATCCTCCATGCTGTGTAAGGATAGATGGTTGTGCCGACTTCCAAACAACCCGTAGCTGTCGTTGCAACTACGGGGGCATTTGCAGACCTTAATATAAGTCTTACTATGGGCGGAATGCCACATCCAGTGCATAGCCTGTGTCCACCGGAAAAAAGCTCATCTTTTTTTGCAAGTTCTTTAAGTGTTGCCATGATATTTTTACCTCTATATGCTTAAGACTGAGGATTTAAAAATTTCTTAAGCTTAATATTCTTATAGCGTAATATATTTAATTAATGTTTCAACCTTCCCCGTCTCTGCAATTTTCAAAAGCTCTTCAAAGACTCCAACGGCATCCTTGACTTTATAATCTCTGCCGCCGAGACCAAATATTTTATTTATTACCTTGGGCCGCTTTTCAAATTCGTAAAGAGTAGAACGTATTTCATTAAAAAGTGGAGAACCAAAACCACTAAATGAATCCACGCGATCCAGACATGCAACAGCCTTTATGCTTTTAAGCGCATCAGCTATCTCCTTAAATGGAAATGGCCTAAAAAGCCTCGGCCGTAATAATCCAACCTTTTTACCTTTTGCCCTCAACTCATCCACAGCAACCTTCGTAGTACCAGCAGCAGAACTTAATATAACGATGGCGACATCAGCGTCATCCAGCCGGTATTTTTCCATAAGACCATATTCCCTGCCAAACCTGTTTCCAAACTCTTTGCCAACCTCCACAACCACATCCTTTGCCCTCCCTATAGCCTCTGACTGCTGGTGTTTGAATATAATATAACTGTCAGGCAGCGTCATAGCCCCATAGGTCACAGGATTATCCGTATCAAGCATTGGATGCTGTGCTTTATATCCTCCTACAAACTGGCTAACCTCTGCATCCTCAAGGAGGGATATATTTTCAATGGCGTGGCTTGTTATAAAGCCATCGAGACATACCATAACAGGTAATAACACCTTTTCACTTTCTGCAATCCTTACGGCCTGAAAGAGATTATCATAAGCCTCTTGCACTGTCTCAGAGTATATCTGTATCCAGCCAGAATCCCTTGCGCCCATTGAATCAGAATGGTCACAGTGAATGTTGATAGGAGCGGAAAGAGCCCTATTTACATTGGCGAGTACGATGGGAAGCCTCAATCCAGAGGCAATATAGAGCATCTCCCACATAAGAGCCAGTCCCTGTGAGGATGTTGCTGTCATCACCCTGGCACCAGCAGCAGAAGCACCGATACAGGCACTCATGGCAGAATGTTCACTCTCCGCCGTTATCAGTTCTGTATCAACCTTACCATCAGCAACATAGCTTGAAAAATCCTCCATAATCTGCGTAGATGGGGTTATTGGATATGCTGCACACACATCCGGATTTATCTGTTTCATAGCATATGCAACAGCAGAGTTTCCTGTAAGTCCTGCCTGTTTCTTAACCATAGTTACTGCCATCAGCCAGTCTCCTCCTCCATCTTTATTGCCTTGACCTTATCAGGACATTCTTCTGCACATATACCGCACCCTTTGCAGTGCTCAAGGTCAAACCCTACCATTTTGCCATCTTCAACAATAATTGCAGAATCAGGACACATTACCCAACAAATGAGACAATCGGTACACTTGTCTTTATCAAGTACAGGCCTTAATTTTCTCCAACCGCCTGTTACATATTCATGGGCTGTTCCTCCTTCGGTTATCACCCCACCGATAGGCAAATCCTTCATCTTACCCATATTCATTCCCCTTTTACTTCTTGAAAGCCCCTGTTCATAGCTGCAATATTGCCTTCCACAACCTTAGGGCTGAACTTTTTTGAATAGTTTTCCTTGAAATTCTCTACGAGCGCATCCAATGTAATAACATCTGTCGCTTTAGCTAATGCACCAAGCAATGGCGTATTGGGCATAAGCCTGGCAATTGTCTCAAGAGATATCTTTGAAGCATCTACAGTATATACATGCGCCTTTTTACCTTTAAGACCAAGCTCAGAGCGCATTTCATCAGGGCTTTTAGGCGTATTCACAATAAACACCGCATCCTCTGTAGCGCCTTCAGTTACACTGCCAGAAGACTCTATCCCTTTAGATAAGGCCGTCCCTATCAATGTTGAGTCAGCTATCAGCACATACTTAGGCTCTGTGACCTGACAGTGAAGCCGAATAGGCTCACTTGAAATTCTATTAAATGCCCTTACTGGTGCGCCCATCCTCTCCGGTCCAAATTCAGGAAAAGCCTGCACATATTTACCCAATCTTAAACACGCCTCTCCAAGCACCTTAGCAGCAGTCACTACACCCTGCTGCGCCCTTCCATGCCATCTTATCTCAATATAAGCAGTCATGCATATACTCCTCTTAAAAAGTTAAGGTTAAGGATAAGAAACTCATAAATTCTCAACCTTAACCTGAACCTCTCTTTGCCTGTATTTACATCTCCCTCCTGCCCTCTATAGCCTTCTTAAGCGTTGCTCCATCTATATATTCAAGGTCGCTTCCAATCGGCACCCCTGTTGCAATCCTGGTAATTACTATACCATCTTTCTTTAAAAGTTTTGTTATATATAAGGCAGTTGCTTCTCCATCCATATCAGCATTTGTAGCCAGAATTATTTCTTTTATCACATTTCCTTTTGCCCTGTCCATTAGTTCGTTTACCTTTATGTCATCCGGCCCTATACCCTTCAGGGGTGAAAGTACGCCATGCAGAATATGGTATTTCCCTTTAAACTCACCCATCTTCTCAATCGCCGCCATGTCCTTGACATCCTCTACCACACATATAATATCATCCCTTCTTGCAATATTGCTGCATATTGAACACGGATTTCTATCAGAGAGATTAAAACACTTTGAGCACAGCGCAATCTTTTCTTTTACGTCAATCAGACTTTTTACAAGGCTTTCAACATATTCCTTATTTGCATTGAGCACAAAAAAGGCAAAACGGGACGCGGTTTTTTCACCTACCCCAGGAAGTTTTGACAACTCTTTTATGAGACGGGTTATCGGCTCTGCATAATAGGTCATTCAACTTTCCTCAAAAAAGCCCCGGGATATTCAGCCCCATAGTAGCCTTTCCCATCTCTTCAGACATAATCTCCTGCGATCTTTTGACCGCCCCATTGACCGCTGCTACAATTAAATCCTGAAGCATATCTACATCATTAGGATTAATCACGGATGGGTCTATCTTAATAGACATGAGCTCCTGTTTGCCGTTTATTATCACACCAACCATACCGCCACCAGATGAAAATTCTACAGTTTTATTTGCAAGCTCCTTCTGAACCTCTGCAATCTTTTCTTGCATCATTTTTGCCTGTTTTAACAGATTTCCCATGCCTTTTTGCATTTATCCTCCTATCACGTTAAGCGTGACCTGCGTTCTTCTACTATCCTTCCTCCAAAGGTCTTAACAGCATCTTTTATAATTTTATCATCTTCCTTTGATTTGGCGGAAGTAGTATTATTCTCATCAGCCTTGATTTTTATTGGAATTTGCCTTCCAAAAAACTCTTTAGAAAGTTGTTCGAGAATTTTCTTGTTCTCAGTAAGATATGTGTAATAAGGCCCCCCCTTTACATTTAACACAATATCCCCCTCTTCAAAAGTTAGGCTCACAAGTTCAAGATGTGAAGCCAGGGCCGGCCTTTTTTTTCTTATAAAGTTTAGAAAATCAGGCCATTGCTCAGTCTTTGCAGACGAATCAGCCAATTTCTTATAGGATGGGGCTTCTTCTAATATCTCACTTGTAAATTTTCTCTCAATAGATTTTGTAGAAATATCTCCCTTATTTGATATAGATGAATTTAATCCTTCCAGATTGCCTATTATAGTATTAATTGATTCAAGATTTTCCAGATGAACCATCTTAAGGAGGGTCATCTCTAATGTAAATCTTGGGGAGGGAGACCTGGATATGTCTTCATAACCCTTACTCAATAGGGTAAACATCCATTGTAGGTTCAAAAGACTAACCTTACCGGCCAGCCTCTGTAACTCTTTTATCTCACTCTCGGGCATATCCAGAATGCCCTGTGGCTCATCCACCGTTTTTGTGATAACCAGGTCCCTTATATGCTCAAGGAGATCCTGACAAAATCTCTTTAAATCATAACCAAAATTATATATCTTTTCAATAATTTTTAAGCAGTCCCTGCCATTTTTGCCAATAATAGCCTCTAATAACTCAAAAAAGAGCATCCTGTCCATAAGCCCAAGGGCTTCTGTAACACTATTCTCCTTTATATCAGTCCCTGCAAATGCTATCACTTGGTCCAGCAAACTATGGGCGTCTCTAAGGCTGCCATCAACCTCTTTCGCTATAAGATATATACTACTTTCAGTAATATTTACACCTTCAGTCTTTGCGACAAATTTAATATGATCCTGAATCTCTTTTAAAGATATGCGTTTAAAATCAAACCTCTGGCATCGTGAAAGTACTGTATCAGGGATCTTATAAGATTCCGTGGTAGCAAAAATAAAGATGGCGTGAGAAGGCGGCTCTTCAAGTGTCTTTAGTAAGGCATTAAATGCAGGATTCGAAAGCATATGAACTTCATCTATGATGTAAATCCTATACCTCCCTCGAGAAGGAAGATACTTAATATTTTCTCTAATCTCCCTTACATTATCTACGCTTGTATTTGACGCACCATCTATTTCAATAACATCCACAGAAATATTAGTGGTTATCTCTTTACAAGACTGGCATTCGTTGCAGGGAGACGGTGTAGGGCCATGCGAACAATTTAAGGCCTTTGCAAATATTCTGGCCACAGTGGTCTTGCCTACACCACGCGGGCCTGAGAAGAGGTATGCATGGGCAATCTTTTTTTCCGCAATAGCATTCTTTAATGTTGTGGTGACATGGCTCTGGCCAACTACATTTTCAAAAACCGTAGGGCGCCATTTTCTTGCTAAAACTATATAGGACATATTTTAGAAACAGGTTGAGGTTCAGGCTAAGTTTAAGATAAAAATCTATAGCTTTCACACCCTCAACATCACCCTCGGCCTCAGTCTTAATTTATGTTTACTATTGATAGCTAGGCACCCTTGCGGCACATAGAATCATGTTGCTACCGTTGCTTCCTTCCGGACCTGGCGGGATTTGCAACCTTCCATTGCGCAAGACCCAGCTATCAATACTAAACACAACTTAGCACTCAAGCTACCAAGCAATCAAGCTACCAAGTTTCAGAGGCCCATTCTCGATAGCTGGGTAGCTTGATAGCCATTTACTGTTTTTCTGGCGGCACGCTAAGCGTGCCTATACCAAGCTGAGCTTGGCGGAGAGAGAGGGATTTGAACCCTCGGTACACCTTTTGGATGCACACACGATTTCCAGTCGTGCTCCTTCAGCCGCTCGGACATCTCTCCAGTAAACTAACGGTTTAAACAGTTTAAGCCGTTTAAACGGTTTAAACTGCTTTTTGGCGGAGAGAGAGGGATTTGAACCCCCGGTCCCGCTAAGCGGGACAGTTGATTTCGAGTCAACCGCCTTCAGCCTCTCGGCCATCTCTCCAAATATAAAAACCGTAATGCGTAATACGTTATACATCATTTTTCTTATATGCCACGTATAACGCACACGTATAACGGCATTCAAGTTTCTAACATTTTTTGATTTTAAAGTCAAAACTTTTAATGAGGAGAGAAATAAAAGAAAAGAATGGAATTAACAGGATTTGTATTTTGGGGTATCTTTTAACGTTGCAATAAATGACATAAGGATTTCTCTATCCCAGTATCCCTTGCCAGCCTCTATTTTCATAACCTCTAATGCCACATCCTGCATCATCCCTCGCCTGTAAGGTCGTGCAGATGTCAACGCGTCATAAAGATCCACAATTGCAATTATTCGAGCCCCAAGCGGTATATTATCACCATAAAGGCCATCCGGATAACCTGCCCCGTTAAACCTTTCATGATGGCTGCGAATTATGGGCAGAAGCGGCTTGGCAAAGTTAAGGGGACTACATATCTTTTCTCCTACAACAGGATGTTGTTTTACATGCTCATATTCTATACCATTTAACGCCCCGGGTTTGTGCAAAACACCCTTATCGGTTGCTATCTTCCCAATATCATGCAATAACCCAGCATCTCGAATATTTTCTTGCTCCATGTATGATAAGCCGAGGAAGCCAGATAACTTTACAGCAAGTTCTGAAACCCGCTGAGAGTGCCCATGGGTATAAGGATCATTGAAGTCTAAAGCAATTGCAAGGCTGAAGATTACATTTCTAGCGTCTTCTAATTCTTCTAATAGATTTTTAACCCTTACAAGAGACCTAACTCTTGCCAAAAGCTCAGGTTTTTGAAATGGTTTAGATATAAAATCATCTGCCCCAGCCTCTATCCCTTTCACTTTATCTTCCACACTGCTCAAAGCAGTCAGCATAATAACTGGAATAAACTTGGTCACGTCGCTTGTTTTTACTCTTTTACATACCTCATAACCATCCATTTTGGGCATCATAACATCTAAAAGTATTAAGTGGGGGCGCACATCTTCGGCTAACTTCAGGGCATCCTCTCCGTTATATGCCTTAAGAACATTATATCCTCTTGATGATAACAGGGCATCCAGAAGTTCCACATTACTATAGTTGTCGTCTACCACCATTATATTAATAATGGCATCATTTATTTTATTATTTGCTTCCTTTATGTTTGCTGCAGGCAACGACATAGTCCTTTTCTCTCCACAATTGATCTGTTGCTGTCTATAAAAGTTGGTTATCTTAAATATCTAAAAACTAAATCTTGGTCTACCCAAAGCTGTTTCCTCATTTCTTAGATGGTGAAGAAACAGGGGGAAGAACTACTTCATATCGATTATGCTTATACGAATTGAATGCTGTTAAATTTGTAAACACCCAACCCTTTGCCACACTTTTCCCCCCCTGCAAAAGTTCTATTAATACCGCAGGATTAACTGGTTCATTCGATTTTGAGCTTATATAAGTGTCATAAATGGTATAATCTGGCAAAAACGCCTCAACCTTTACAGCAAAATTACCGCCCTTTATAGAAGTCTCTTTACCTATATTTACAGAGATCAATTCTTCGGAGTTTTTCTCCATGTCTCTAACCTTCAGATTAACACTTTTCCATTTTGTCTTAACTTCATTAGGTACTTTTACCTCTCTCTTAACTTCTGACCCTACTGGATGGCCTGCAGCCGCCCTGGTAGGCTCCTCAACACTACTTACACCACTCTCTTTATTACCGCTGACCGCCGGATGACCTTCAGGAAGCTTCTTTTCTTCCCCTTCTACCATAACCTCCTGTTTTTCTTCAATTTTACTTGCACCTTCTTCCTTTTTTTCTTGTTTACTACATGCAATAATCCCAACCATTAAACAAAATACCAATACCCCCCTTGCTAACACCCTTATCATCTTAAAATAACCTCCCTATATATAGTTTTTGCGCATACATTAACATATTTTAAGAATAAATGCAACGTAATTTCTCACTACTTAACTATCACATCTAATCTAATCGCCATGAATAGCCGAGCTGGATAGTTTCATTCAACTACCTAATACCACGAACCTTCTTTTGAACACTATGACACCGCTGGCAGTTCTCGAATCCTTTTGGTTGGAATGCTATTTTACCATGACATCTGCCGCAGTACTTGCCTTGCCATACATCATACATAGTAAATCTATTAGCCCCACGCCTATCTATAAATATTGACGGATGGCATATCTTGCAGGAAAGCCAGAAGGTGTGTACCTTGTGCGAAAAACGCACATCTGCCATTAATCTATCATTAATTTCAAAAATAATATCTTGGTCAAATGGAGGGTCATCTGGTGCCTCTTCTATGATAGTGCCCCTCGGCTTTAATATCTCTTGTCTTACAGCAGCGGTCCAATCAGGATATCCAAATTTATCTTTTGGAAACCCCCTGAGAGCGGGAGGAAGATCTTTGAGTTTTCTATTAGCCGGAGGAATCCACGGATCTGGCACGTCTCCCTGAGAAGACTGAACTTCTAATCTCTTTTTCAATTCTTCTTCAAGCCCTGCTTTACGCTGCACTTCAAGTTTTTTCTCCTCTTCCATTACCTTAAGTGCACCTTTCGTATCAAAAGCAAGAGAGCCGGCCAGGTAAAATGGAATAGTATCTAAACCTGGGTTTTCCCCCACTTCTTTAACATCCTTTATGCAGCCACAAATAAAAATTAACCATAATAATATACTGATACGAATATAAAGAATATATATCACCCTTTCTATTCTTTAAAAACCTGGATTCTATTACCATCTATAAGATATATTCTCCCTTCTCTGTCTATAAATATATAAGATGGATTAGACAACTCACCTTCTTTTACACCTGGCTTTGCTATTGTGTATTGCAAACTCCCTTTTTTATCAAAGACAGATACCTTTCCTGCATGCTGGTCGACTACGTATATAAGTCCATTTTTATCTATCGCCAGGCTCACCGGAAAACGTAAAGTACCGATGCTGCTTGCTCTGCCACCAAATCGTGAAACCATTTCACCTTTATTGTCAAATACATAAACACTGCCACTTACTGCATCTACTGCATATATATCCCCATTATTATCAACTCTTACATCTGTAAGCCCTAAAAAGTTCTTATCCTTTACAGTAATCTCCCTTACAAATTTACCCGTTTGCTCCACTATAAGGAGCCTTTTGTTTAGTTTATCGATGATATAAAGTCTATTGGCCTTGTCAATTGCTATCCTACCGGGTACGAATTTCTCTTTTCCGGGTGGGATTCCAGTTAATGAAAGAGGTTCAACTACCTTTTTTTCAAGGTCAATAAATATTATATCAGCTTTCCCATTATCCAGTATAAAGAAATGCCCTTCCTTATTCCTAACAATACTTGTAGGCAGTATGAGTTCTTCGTGGGACAACTCATTAAGATACTTAAATTCTGAGTCAAAAGAAATAAGCCTATTGTTGCCACTATCTGCAACATATAATCTTTTTCTTATTTCATCAAAGAATAGACCAGAAGGCTTATTTAATTTACCCACAATCTCATCTCCGCTTATTACAGCAACCACTTTTATCTCAGCCTTTTCTTTTGAATATAACTGAACTGGAAAGAGAAAATATAGAACAAATAATATCAGAAGCTGAATATAAGAAAAAACCTTCCAGCTTATATAACTTGCCTGTTGTCCATTATCATTAGTATTGATTTTGCGTATCATAACTTTGGCCCCACTTACATTTGATGACATTGAACACATAATTCTTTATCCTTTTCAAATCTCAGTATACTACTTTCTGGTGAACCCATTGGGTTATGACACGTACTGCAATCCATAGCGACTTTGGAACGTGGATCTATTATTTTCTCTCCAATGGGGTGAGTAAAGGTACCCTGTGTCTCATGGCATTTCTCCTGAGAGCATGTATTACTCCCTTTTGAAAGGAAGAAGAGAGCATTTGAGCCATGGGCTACATGGCAATCTAAGCATTCGCCAATTTTGGGATGTTTATGGGCGCTTTTTGCAACATAATCCTTTGTGTCAGTATGGCATTCATAGCAGACTCTCTTTTCTTTATCCTTCAGCAGATACCTTTCATCAGACGCATGAGGATTATGACAGCTATTACAGAAACTATCGTTTTTGCCTAAAATCAAGTGATTACTTATTTTATTAAATCCTTCCATTGAAGTCTTATGGCAATCTACGCATAAGCTCATACCAGTTCTCACAACAGCTGTAGAGCCAGCAACATGGCAACTTGAACACTTGTTTTCTTCAAATGGTTTATGCAACGAGGCCTTTAATATACCTTTTCTATTTGAAGAATGAGGACTATGACACCCTAAGCAATCGGAACCTCCAACCTTATAACCCATGTGCATATTTGCAAATGCTACTGTCTCAGTATGACAACCAGCACAAAGACTTCTTCTATCTTTATTCAGCAAACCTTCTCTATCAGAGGCATGTGGGTTATGACATGATGAACAGTTGCCTTTTCTGACCTCGGGGTGTATATTCTTTTTAGCAATTATACCTTCCTTGGGATGACATGAAAAACACCCATCTCCACCTGCCTTTTTCAATAAAGCTTTAATATCTGATGAGTGCGCATTATGACAGACAAGGCAATTACCTTCTTCTACCGGCCTATGGACAACTATGCCAATAAACCCTTTCTTCCTATCATGACAGTTATAACATAGCTCGCCGCCTATATCAGATAAAAGAGTGGGGTGTTTTGAAACATGTGGATTATGACACTCAGTACATTTACCCTCCTTAAGCGGTTGATGGACGCGCCCCTTCATGGTTAAATCTTTTGTCTTTGGATGGCATTCCAAACACAAAGCGAAGGTGTCTACCTTGCTCTTCGCATAGATTGATGTCTCCTCAAAGCCGACAATAACCACGAAACAAATTATTATTCCCAGTGCGTAGCTAAAGAACTTCATATATATCCTCTTCCCCTGCCTGTTTTAAACAATATTCAACTTCTACCTTTATTAGTTATATTCAAAACTTCACGACTAAAATTTTATAGCCTCTCGTGGCATCTCTTGCACTCACCCTTTTCAAAAGGTGCATGCATAAGGCGATGCAGCAGCCCTTTACCTTTCCCAATGTGTGGCTCATGACAACCAAGACAATCGCTATTTCTGGTAGGTATATTTCCGTGTGCCTTTACAAATTTTACATCACCCTGATTTGAATGACATTCATTGCAAAGCAATTCTCTTTTAGTCTTTAACAGAGCTTTCTCACCCGCATAATGCGATGAATGGCACTTCTGGCAAGCGCCATCTATAACGGGTTTATGCACAATGACGCCTTTTTCTTTCATGCCCTTTTCCAGTTCTGCATGACAGGAAAGGCAGAGGTTATTAAGTGGTCGTGGTAGAAAAGCCTTTATTTTGCTGCCGTGCGGCCTATGACACACAACACATTTTTCTTCAACGACAGGCTTGTGTTGAGATTTCGCAATCCCTATAGCAATCTTTGCATCTTTATGACAGCTATAACAGAGTTCTCCCCCCTCTGCTACTAATTGCTTTATGTTATTACTGGCGTGAGCATCATGACAACTAAGACATTTACCTTCCTTGAAGACCGTATGTACCCCATCCTGCCCTACACTCTCTGACAAATTGGAATGACATTTAAAGCATAATTCCCTATCATTTGATAATAACAACTTTTTTTCTTGGGCTCCATGTGGGTTATGACATACAGTACAATCTCCGTTCCGCACCCTCGGATGCTGTGTAACCTTATCAAATTTCCTCTTTTCCTGAGTATGGCAACTATAACACAAGTCTCCAATAGATGAGACAAGGACATTTTTAAAGTCAGAAGCATGTGAATCATGGCAGGAGACGCAATCATTTTGAGCAACAGGAGCGTGCATTACTGTCTTAACGAAACCATCCTTAGTATGGCAACTATAACAAAGTTGTGCACCAACTGCCTTTAGCATACCCTTATTCTCTGTAGCATGGGGGTCGTGACAGCCTGAACAATTTCCCTTGCTTATTGGAGTATGAGTGAATTTCTTTGCATGCCTATTTTCAGTATCTTTGTGGCAACTGTAGCAAAGGGACTTCTCTGCCAGGATAAGCTCATTTTTATAATCAGATACATGTGGGTTATGACAGGCTATACACTCTCCTTTCGTAACCGGCGGGTGAATATTCTCCTTTTTAAATTGACCTTCTAATGTTGTATGACAATTATAACAAAGCTTATCAGCCTCAAGCATGGTCTTTAATGGCTCTTTCGAATCAGGTGGATTGTGACAATCATTACATTTTCTTTGACTAAACGGATTATGGCTGTATTCTCTTACAAGCTTGTCGCCTGACGATGAATGAGGTTCATGACATGTAAGGCAATCTGAACCTGCCACCTTATAATCAAAATGCGCCTTTACAAATTTCCCAGCTTCCACATCATGGCACTTTTCGCAAAGCTTGTTGCCCTTATCAAGTAAATTATTATTATGCTCTGAGGAATGCGGGTTATGGCAATTATTGCATCCGTCAGAACCTGCTTTATGCACAGTCTGTTTTGCAAAAGGTTCTTGAGAATGACAAAGATAACAGAGAGCATTTCCTTCTACCCGTATAAGTCCCTTTATCTTTGAAGAGTGCGGATTATGGCACTTTAGACATACACCCTCTTTTAATGGTGTATGTAGCATTGGTTTTTCTAATTTTTCCTTATCTTTTTCGTGACACTGATAGCAGAGCTTTGCGTCAGGCGCCTTTAGCTTAAGTGCACCGATAAGACCATGAGGAATATGGCAACCCTCACAGTTATTGTCTATAAGGGGTTTATGGAGTTTCCCTTCTTTATATTGCAGAAATTCCTTCTGGTGACAGTCAACACAGGATTTTCTTACAACCCTTGGCCCGATACAACTCGTTATAATTAAACTCATCAAAATACCAAGTATAATTAACCGATTAGATTTCAACTGCTTTCCTCCTTAACGACCTACGCAATGCATACTACTATAGTCAGAATTAAATTTTTATTACTATTTGTTAAATTTTTTTTAATTGCCTTGAAATCTATTAAGTTCTGCCTGATTTATTTCTATTGGTATAATCTGTCTTAATTGCTCTATATAGGTCTTAAGCGTGGCGTTGTATCTTTCAGTGCCAATAGTTTTATCAATCTCATTTCTTACATTTTCAAGCGGTATATACCCACCCTTTTCATAACCATAAAATTCTACAATTACATATCCGGCTTGCACTTTAAATGGCCCGAGGATATCTCCTCGCTTTGCCTCTGCAACTGCGTGCGTAATATCATCCGTTAACTGGTCTACCATCACCCATCCAATATCTCCACCTTTTTCTTTTGTGGGATCTATTGACTTTTCTCTCGCAAGATACGCAAAATCCGCGCCCTTTTTTAGTTCCTCAAATATGGCATTGGCTTCTCTTTCATGCAACACATGTATCATCTTTAAGTTTACCTTATCAGACAGCTTATATTTCTCCTTGTTAACATTATAGTATTCCATAATGTCTTTTTCCTCAACCTTTACTGCAGGTAAAATAGCCTTTCTCTTGAACTGGTTAATAAGTAGTTGCTCTCTATACCTTTTTATCTTTTCGCTAATTTCCTTTTCTCTTTCATAACCTCTGCTCAATGCTTCTTGATCAAGGACTTTATACCAGATAAGTTTCTCCAGCGCTTCTTTCCTTATCGCCTCATCCTTAATATTAACTCTGGTTAAATTCCTTAAAACATCTATCCCCAATATGGGTTCGCCATTTACACTTGCTACTTCTTTACCAAAGAATTCAGTGTTATCATGAGTAAGCGCATTCAAAGTTTCGTTATTTATTTTTACGCGAGCCTTCTGTCTAATGTAGGCAAAATATTCTTTTTCCCTCGCTTGCACTTTTCCATTAAATAAATTTCTTCTAATTGTTTCTTTCTCGTCTGGCGCTGCCGATTTGTGTCCTCCTATTTTACTGTCACCACTCCCATTTTGTGTCTCCACTGCCTCTTTTATTTCTTCTTTAGCAGTATCGCCCTTCTCTTCATCTGCCTTTTGTCCTCCAGACTTCTCCTGTCCCTTTTTCTTTTCTTCCTCTTTCCTCTTCAATTGTTCCTGATAATAATCTTCTACCTCTTTTTCATCTACCTTAATTTTATTGATTATCTCATTTTGTCGAAGTCTTTCGAGGGATAAGTTTAGAATATAATTATCTCTTTGATTTATAAATCCTGCCTCTTTATCCAGACCAAGATTAATAGCTTCTATTACCATGAGCTTATTATCTACAAGTTCATTCAAAAATTTAATAAAATCCTGCTTTGCAAATAAACTTTCCCGAGATAAGGCTTCACCTGCACGATTACTCTTATGAAGTCTACTTATCTCTTCTATAAACTCAATTTTCGTTACAATCTCATCCCCAACTATAGCCATTATATCTTTCTTCTTTGGGGTAAATGGCCAAAACCCTAAGGAATCTGTAGAATTGCATATGACGATCAAAAAAATTAAAGACAAGACCATGAATGTCATGTATCCCAACCTTGATTTCACTGATGCTCCTAATAATATATTTATCATTATCTAATTGTCTCTATCATCTCCCTGACAACTTTTTGAGCAAGTGTTGTAACCGATCTCACTTCTCCAAAGTCAAGTATGATAATATAATCGTCTCCTTTCTTTTTATTTTGAGCAGACCATATAAGTTTTCCACTACCTGATTCAATCATCCTGGCGGTTATTGAAACTACAGGCGTTGGGTACCTACCGCCTTTACCATCATCAAACTCATCTACCGTCCCGACTATAACCGCATCAACCCCAAGACGTCTGCCAAGAATCTTTGCCCTCTCTATTTCAATCTCACCAATTGTGCTTATTCTCTCCTGTACCATAAATTGAAAGACATTACCTGGCTCTTCGACATGGAATCTCCCGATTTTAAATATTTCAGTAACGAATACATTTGCAACTATTTTACCTGCCTCCTTTTGTCCGGATATATTATTAAAGGGAAGCACAGCTACCTTCCTTATATTTTTTAATGCTTCCGAAGCGGGTATGGGTTTTGATAGAGCCGAACAACCCATAACAAAAAATGCATGGATTAAAAAAAGCACCTGTGTCAAGAGTATGCAATATACCTTAAAACTTGGCCTTACCCTCAAACATTCACAGCTTGTCATAGCTTAAATTCTTTAACTGCCTCTTCTAATCTTCGTGCAATTTCTGAAACCCTTCTTACAGATTCATCGTCCTTATTCATAGTATCCGCATGTAACAAAAGGTTCTCTGCTGTGTTTTTGATTCTGTCTATTTTTAATCTCAACTTTGCCATCATGGTATTCAAGGCGTCAGCAAGATCTGCAACCTCATCGCCTTTACGAACCGTAAACTTTACAGTAAAATCCCCTTCCCCAATCTTTTCCTTAATATCTCGTTCTATTCTGTATAAAGGGCCGGCTATTTTATGAGGAAAAAAGATAGCCATGCCAAAAGCTATGATAACTCCAATAACAAGCGCAATTATAATCGCCGGAAAAAGAAAGTCTAAAAAGTTTCTGGCATTGATATGAAATTGTTTAAATGACTGACCTACCTCCTGGTTACTGTATAAGTAGAATACTGTGCTTGTGAGTCCTGTTGCTATTAAAGCAATTATCATTACCTTTACAAGCAACCTTAGTTGCATCTGCCGTTTGATTGAATAGTTTATAATACTTCTTTTCTGCTTAATATTGCTCATCGCTCCCTCCTCAAATAAGGTTAGGTAAAATTATAAATTTCACTTCCAATAACTTCAGACACACTTTGGTTATATAAAAGGCGCCCCTGTGTGACAAGCCATACACATATCGCGCTGGAAATCTAACCTTGCAAAATATCTTTTATTTCCACCGTGCGCATAATGGCATGTAACGCAGGTAATTATTCCTCCCTCGACGGTTGGAAGCTCGGCAGGAATCTTTGTTTTCGGCCCCTTACTCATAATCCCTACAGGATGTGAAGCGCCCTGCGCATGACACCTCACACATGCATCTATTCTCGAAAATCTTGAGGGTGCGAGACCAAAACCATGCTTATCTATCTCGGCTGGCTCATTAACTGTCAAATATGCTCTTATTGGTTTATCGCTTACAACTTTTAGGTATATATCCTTCGTTTCTTTTATTTTGAAAGTACTAACCTCTTTTACAACAAGCTGAGATTTGTCTATGCCTCTAACACCCTCCTCTTTGCTGATTTGTTCTGATGTATTGAGTATGAAATCGTCTGATGAGTTTATATTCCCGAATATATCCCTTGATAAAACACGATAATGATATTGTTTTCCACCCTTCAAACCACTTATTGCCACCTTATGTCTCTTTAGAAACACCTTTTCAGATATTACCGTCTGGCCATATTGAGGTGTTAATCCATATTCTACAACTGAATTAGATGGTTCATCAGTCTCCCACCTAATTACAGCTTCCAAAAAAATTTTTTGCCTTACTTCCTCAACTTCCACATTTTTTAAAAGGGGCGCGCTTTGGTCATTAGATATAGCCAATGATACCTGTGACGGAATAAATTGAACAGACTCGGCAGGAATCTCCTTTCCAGAATTATCCTTTATCCTTAAATCCACCTTGTACTTTCTATCCCAGGACAGGTCTTTTAAAAAAAACACATGCTCTTTTTGGGCATCTGGTGAAGAAAGCTCCCATGTTCGGCCCGTCTTAAAACCTCTTATAATATGGCATAAATCACACTTTTCTTCTTCTACAATTGAATGTTTAAACGGCAATGAGTCAATCTTTGCATACACATCCTCGAGTCCCATTTCCACAGCTTTTGCCCCAGAATGACAATCTTTGCAGTTGCTTGGCGGTTTAGCATTACTCAACGATATAGTAGCAATATTTGCCCAAAACAGAAATCCCATGGAGACAGCGGTACACAAAATTAAAGTTAAGATATGTCTCCTCATAATTTAAAAATCCTCAGCCAAGTGCCCTTTGCCATTGCCATTGCCGTTGCCATTACCATTCGATTTCATAAGTGGGGCCTTCTTAGAAAGGATAGACCAGATTGGCTTCGTCAGAGTAAAAACATTGTCTACCACATCTACAGCTGTTACAGAAAATAACATTTTTCTTATATCAAACCCTTGCTCCACGAGGTAATCAATCTTTGGAGGCAACTCACCATCTCCTTCCATTGTCTGTATCGTCTTGCCATCCCTATCAAGGATAGACAATTTCCACGATTTTATATTTTCATCATGACTATACGCAAAGCTAAACAAAACCTTATCTTCTACTTTGTCTATATCAACCTTTATCGCTGGAGGTTGATTTTTTACCCTTACACTATCAGTCAAGAACGTTTCGTTGCCCGCCACATCTTTTGTAGTAAACTTATAAACATATTCTCCGTCTCCAACTCTATTAAGCTTGTCTGTCTCACCTCTCCATATCAGCCCCTTTGGCAATTTGCTATACCCTCTATCACTTCTTACTTTATTTCCTTCTTTATCAAAAATTTCTATTACCCACTCATCAATATCATCAACACTCATTAGTCTTGGGGTAAATAATACAGAACCCTTTTTTTGTGGGGAAAACACCTTATTACTAACGTTCAATTCAATCTTTGGAGGTGTGGTATCAACAACTATCTTTCCAGTAGCATCAAATATATATGCCCTATCTGCCTTATCTCTTGCAATTACCGATACTGGATACACACTCTCTGCAGATGGCGCCGCAACATAACCCTCATATCCTCCAGTCTCCTTCAATACAAGTTCGAATTCAACGTTATCAATTACTGCTTTTACCTCCACTGGTTCTTCAGAAATGGCTAACATTTTTATTCTTATCCATACCTTATCTCCTCCTCTAACCACAGTGGGCTGTGCCTCTATCTTTTCCAACTCGAATGGCCTTAAATTCGTTCCTTTGATTGTGAACGTTTTATCTGATATATCCTCCATAAGACCCTTCGCAACTTTAGAACCAAGAATATTAGTTGACGTTATTATACCAAATCCAAGGATCCCCTCGAAATCATGACCACTATAAGATAAGGTATCAGCCCATATTATGCTACCATCATCAGTTCCTATCAAACGGGCTGTTACCCCAACATTTACCTTACCCATTGTATCGGAGAACTGATTTATAGAACCAACAAGCACTGCATCAACTCCAAGTATCTTTCCCATCTCTCTTGCTAATACTCTTGTTATACCACCTGTATAACGAATCCGCCGCTTTGCAAGAAACTTTTCAACAGTATCTTCCTCTTTTACATGAATCCACCCTTTGCTATTTAATTCTTTTTTTATAAATTCACGAAACATCCCTGTTGCGGCAGAATCTTCGCTCAGATTCTCAAGGGGGAGTATAGCGACATTCTTCACCAATTCCGATTGGCTAAAATTGTTATTGGAACTGCTCTTTGGTAAGGCAAAAGATGGAAAGAAAACCAAAAGAAGACACACCATTAAAGATAGGGACACAGCATATATCTGCCAATTCCTAATTCTCACTTTTTGTTCAACGGCTTTTATTCTGTCTATATCTTTTTCAATCACTGTCAATAGTGCCTATAATATTAGGCATCTCTCCCACTTATTAATGTAAACCCTGTTAGAAAGTCTTCGCCTTTCTAACAGGAAGGCTCACACGGGGCATTAAACCCCGTATTTATTATAAAAGGATTTTTATTCCATTTCACCCCCGCCCTTACGGGCGGCTTTCTAACTGGGTAAACCTTTACAACAATGTATCTATGGCATTTTTAACAGCTTTTCTTGTTAATTCACTTCTATCCACCTCTTCGATACCCACCATCTTCCTCCAAACACTCCTGCCTGTCTCCGTAGTCTTGACCTGCCATAGAATTATACCTGAACTCGTATCCAGCATTCTAATAGCAACAGACACTATATTGCCCCCCACGTACCCCCCTCCAGCCGAATATTCATCTACACTCCCAAGTATTATAGCCTGCACACCCAACTTTTCACCTATCATCTTTATAGTTTCGCTGTCCACTTGTACCGCTCTACCTTCCTCTACCCCAGCCTCTCTGAATATTGCCCCAAGTACGCGCGTAACCTCACCCTGCTCAACCACATCAAAAACTCCTCTGGACATAAGGTCCACAACCAAAGTATTCCTTACCCTTTCACCCGCATACCTATCATCGCTGAGGTTGTTAAAAGGCAATACAGCTACTTTCTTTATATAAGAAAAATTGGCTGCAGGATTAATATACCTTATGGTCGCCCTGCTGCACCCGCTTATTACAATAATAATAAGAAAAAGTTGAACTATACTTTTAATCTTCACTTTTTTGAAAACATTGTACATTATTTTCTCCTTTTATGCAATATCTTTTATAAGTATTTTCTATATCCCCTTGTTATCTCTAACTATCTTTCCACGTTACAATCGTAAAGACATACTTGCAGAAACTGAATCAGACTTGTCTTGTGTTATGTTATCAATTCTTGTAGCAGCATAGCCAAAATGTAGGGTGAGTCTCGGAGTCGGCGACCAACTAATGTTGGCTCCCATGCTTGTGGTTTCTCCTGACAAACCCAAGTTCAATGCAGCCTGTAAATTTCTAACAAATAGCCAAGAAACGCTATAACTCTGAGAGCTTGTAGGTTCTATATTATAAGTACCTGAAATATAGATTTTTCTCGTCGGACTAAATGTAAAAGCTGTTGATAGCGAATCAGCTGTTGTAGGGGATGCCTCTCCACCTGCTGTCTCAGTAGAAGTGATAGAAGTGCTCCTGCTTATAATCAGCGTCAATACCCTCCATGGCGTAAGCTCAAGATTTCCAGAATAGTTTAGCGAACTTGACTTTGAGGCAGACTTGAAGTCTTCTGATTTGCTCATACTGCCCCCAAAATTAAGATTAATGCCCTTATACAGCCTCATAAATATACTGCCATTAAGTGAATCGCTTGTAGAATATGTTTCACCGCCAGTTAATGCCTCAGTATAGCCATAATTCAAGTTTAAACCTAAAGTGTCAAGTGGCGTAGACGAAAGCGATATCGTGTAATTATCGGTTCCGCTCTCTGTTTCAGTATAAGTCGCAGCAGTTGCCGATGCTTTTTGAGTAACTCTACTATTAGTTGTTGTATAACCAGTAGCGCATATGAGATACTGTGGTATAATAGTTAAACTAACATTGACACCTTGATTAACACCGATTGACTCATAATCAGTACTATCGTTAGTATCGTGGTTATAATTAACACTATAACTTGTATTAAGCCGGTTGTTGGGTGTAAAGGAAATATTAATACCACCAAAATCTCTTTTTGTCTTGGTTGTTAGTGTTAGTGTAGGTGTCACATTTTTATAACTAAATGCCTCGATTTCAGTCACAAATATATTACTTCCTGTTGCACCATTATACTGATTTACAATCTTGAAATACTTGGCGCTAACCTCTGAAAAAGTAAAAACGAACCTCGTGTAAGTTACTGCTTCATAAGAAGTGGTTAATATCCCACCAGATTGTGTCCAGTTTGTTCCGTCATTGCTTGTATATAATTGCCAGCCAAAGTTAGGATAAGTAGAAGTGATAGTTGCAGATGTGTTTATATATATATGAATCTTATGTACTGTTTGAGCTACTGCAAATCTAAGCCCTATATTCGCAGAAATAGTTGTGTCCAAATCATTGCTCACCGCAGGGCTGCTGGTGTTATTGTCTATTAATGCTGGTGTGCCTGAAAGAGTATCAACTGTAGGTGAAGTATCTACACTGAACAATCCCTCAGCTGCCGCAAGCTCCTCCTCAAATCTTGTTGGTGCTCCCAGACTTTCATCTATCCTAGTTGTTTCGCCATAGCCAAAATTTGCACTTGTCTGAATCTTTTTATCTAAAAATAGCCTGCCAAGACCTACTGACACATTATGATTTTGGGTCTCAGTTTTGGTATTACTAACCTTATCCTCCGATATAGGATTGGTATATGAATAATTTAGATTAGTAGACACCCCAAGGAAACTAAACCCGTAAGACAAATTTAACGCCTTATCAGTCGACACGCTATTTGTTTTATGAACATCAAGAAAATCTTGAGTTGTTGTACGATTATATGTGAATGAAATGCTTGGCCACTTCTCTAAGGGAATAGAAAAGACGATATTCATATTAGAGGTTGCGATACGATCGCCGCCAGGAGGAAAAACTTCGCTTCTATTAAAACTAAAAGAAAAATAGTACATAGAGGGAGGGGTATAACTGAGATAAAACAACGGATACATATCTTCCCTCTGCTGGCCATTTTTCTCAGTTATACTCCATCTTACATCGCCTGAAATATTTATTGTAGAAGTTAGCGCATGAGTTAAGTTAAGTGAATAACCTTGGTTAGAGCTTGTACTTTCAACGGTTTTGCCAGCGGTGGTTGAAGTCGTTTTATAATAACTTGCATCAACTCCAGCAGAAAAACCAGCTATACCAATACTAGGATATATAAAGTTTGCCAGCATTACTAACAAAAAAAGGGTAATTATCCCTTCCCCTCTTCTAATTTTTTTTTGTAGTTTGACTGAAACAATATTCATTAAATTTGTTTACCCCCACACCTTGCTGGGAATGCCCTGCGTTCTTGGTGCAGGGTTACTTCTTTCTCACTTACCCCCTACATAAAAACTTTTGGTGTGGGGCTTATCACAGGGTATAATGCCCTGTGGTCAAGGTGTGGGGGTTATAATTTTGGGAGATACAACCAATTAAAAGACACTTCACCTTTCTACCGATAGTATTGCATATGGACTTTTACCAACAGTTAATTCTTTCAATACCCTTTCTCCAATAGGGTCAACAAGAGTAATAGTGTTGCTGCCATAATTTGTTATATAGAGTCGGTTTCTTTTCTCATCGCCAATAATCCCGGTGGGTTTATGGCCTAATGTGATAGTTCTTGTAATAACATCGAATGAGTTTAAAAATGTAAGTGTATTGGCTGATGTATTTAGAACAAAAAATCTATTGCTGAATCCCCTCATACCCCTTTGAGGCGGGTCCCCAATTGAAATAGTTGATACTACCTTTCGTAAAGATGGTGACACAACGGATATCCTATTTGACCCTTCATTAAAGACATACACCTTATCGCTTGCAACGGTAAGCCCAACTGGTCTCATATCTACCGCAATAGTTGCAGATAGCGAATCATCAATTGCACTGATAATACTTATATTATTTGACCGCTCATTAGCCACATACACCTCTTTTCTGGTTGAATTAACAGCAATTGCAGAGGGGCGCGTTCCAACAGCTACGGTTTTCACTATGCGTTTCGTTGTGGTATTTATTACAGTTACATCATTTGACAACCGATTTATGATATAGAGTTTGCCCTCAATTAAATTCTTATCATCTGGCATTATTGCAATATCTGTGGGTTCTAAACCTGCTGCAAGTGGAATTGTATAGATAACAGAAAATTGAGTAGTATCCACTATTGAAATATCTTTTGAACCAGAGTTGACAATATAAAGTCTTTCCTGAGTAGAATTTAATACCATACCCATTGGCTTATGACCAACAGTGACCGCCCCTATTATCCTCTCAAGGCTTCTGTCTATTATAGAAATGTAATCTGACGCGCTGTTTGAAACAAACAAGAGTAGACCCACTGCTGCATGTGTTTGGGTTTCTATTTCTAAAGAAGATGCTTGAAATAAATACCCTTTTTCAACAGCTATATCAGGATTCCATACAAGAGAAACAACATAGCTCTTATTTCTTTCAAATATTACATGTGATTTAATGACAACTTCTCCGTTTGGCTGAGGCACAGCGAGGTTTGAGCGAACATCTTTACTCTTAATAAATGCCCTTGAAATAATAAACTTAATACCTTTATATAAACCGGGCGCTACAGGCAATTCTCTTAAAAATATCTGCTTATCAATTAGGGCTGTGGCATCAATATCAGTCAGGCTGTCATCCAACTTTATCCACTTATCGTCTCCAGTTTGCAGTTGAATTTCAGAAATTGTGAATGTTACATCAGGTGGCGCATACGATGTTGAATGTATATAAAGGAGAAGCCTGGCTGGGTGTGTTATGTATTGAGATGATGTATCGAGCAGTAATTGTTCACAAGAAAGCAGATTAAGAGGTATCGCTAACAGAGTTAGCTTTACAGCCCATATTACAGCAGACGTCTTAATAATATAAGCCATATCTAAAAAAAATGCCTCCTTAGAAAGATTCTAAGAGGCATCATCACCTCAACATTTCAACTCATTTCTACTATATAAATAGCAGTATTGCAAGAACTTTTTACAGTTTTTTGATTAATGAATTTTAATCTCAACATCAAAGATATGATAGGTAGCCCAAGGTAAATATATTAAACTCCAATAAAGAAACATTGTCCCGACCATTCCCAGAATACTGAGACGAGCAATCCTCTGCCCTCCCCAGCCATACAATATCTTACCATGCACAGGTATTGCATAAAGACACCAGGAAACAACAAAAAGATATTCTACAGGATCCCATATCCACCAGTTGCCATGGAGGCGTATGGAATAATATGAGCCAAGCACATACATAATAGTCTGCGCCAGAAAACCGTTTAAAAGGGCTTTATAAGTAAATTCCCCTATATTTTCTATTATCTCTTTCCCATATCCCTCTCCCCACTTCCCATGTCCCAGGGTCAGGACCGCTCCAGCAAAAGAAAATGTATAAAACCCGTATGCGAGCCATGCAAATAGGGCGTGAAAATAGACCCAGTAGCTCTGTTCAGATATAATAAGAGGCTTGCCTGCTTTGTCAAAAAGTACGCCATAAAGAAGTGTCAAAACTACAAAGGGAATTACAATCCTCCCAAATTGCGCTTTTCTGTCAATTAAAACCGCTAAGAACAAAAGCATCCATGATGCTGAAATAGTAGCCTCAAAAGTTCCGAACATAGGTGGATGCCCAGTATTATACCATCTGATGCCAATGAAAATACCCTCTATCACCAGGATTATACCAACCAGTAGGAGGTATGTTTTTTTTGATATATTCTTGAAATAAAACAAAATACCTGAAAGTATGGTTGCTATCGCAATAGTTGAATAAAATAATATCATTTCTGTACTACTCATGCCCTCTTCTCTCACCTTGGATTTGGAAAGAATAAACGGAAAAAAAGCCCTGCAATAAGGGTGATAAATCCAATGATTACAATTAGTTCACCAGGATCCCTGACAATCTCAATCTGAAGCCAGTATTTAACCTTTGGAAATGAGATGCCCACAGTGCCAAGCCGAATGGTATCGCCTAATTTTAATATACCCTCGTGTATTTGCTGGCCCATCCATTGCACCTTAATCTTAAAGATTGGTTCTGACAGATTCATACTCCTATTCCTAAATCCATCCTTACCCTCTACAGGATCAGAAAAAATCTGCATATATATCTTATAGCTGCCAAACTCAAGATAGTCTTCGCTGCCGGGTGGAAAGAGCCGCATAATAGCAGTCTGTCTGCGGATTGCCCCGCCCTTTAAATCCTCTACTAAAATCTCCGGCGCAAAGCCGAAACCTTCATGCCTTATTCTTGCACCATTAATCTTTAGTCCTCCGTTAAGCCGTACCATACCCTTGTTTTCCAGTGTTTCGGCAGGATATCTGACTTCGCCATCCAATCTCGTAAAATGCAGCCTTTCTCCCCAATACTCTGGGACTATCTTATCCAGTTTAAAAGAAACCTTTGGCGCCAACCTGTCAAAATCCTCTTTTTTATTGACTGCGACATAATTGGCTCGCTCTCCCCAGAAAACACCCCCTTCAGTAAGCACTGCTGTACCCTCAAATCTGTAGAAAAGACTTATGATAATTCCAATGGCTACAACAAAAAAAGCCGCATGAAAAAGGATATTTCCTGTATATACGTAGTGTCGCGTAAAAAGGCTGATAAGCACATTAGCAAGAAATGGGATTATTATTACCAGAAGAGGAAACCATACCATGAAATGGGCAGGCGGTCTCATATTAAGAAACCATAATATAGTTAGATAAAAAAAATATATAGCCCCTGCGATAAGGAGGCCTATAGTAAGTTGTCTTGAGCCAAGAAAACGAATGATACCTTTAAACATACGGGTTGCCCTCTCTTATTTCTCTAAAGGCCCTGCCCATTGGGATTTGAATCATGGCAGATGTAACATGGGTCATGGGAAAACCCTTTAGCCCAATACTCCACAACCTCTTGAAAATCCTTGCATTACTAAATGCCTCTGCCCTAAGCCAGAAAAGCGCCTTTTCTCTGTTTTCTACGCTCATCCTCGGGTCGTCATGCGTAAACACTACTCTATTGCCATTGTAATATTCCCAACCTCTTTCAGGTATTAAATACGGCTTGTAATCGTCATACAAGTCTGTGCCGGGAAACGGCGTAACCTGCATGGGGTGGGCCATAACCTGAAGCTCATCACAAATATCCAATGTCCTCTTGTAATCATCAGGCGTATCTTTCCTGCCGCCGATCATAAGAAACATCATAACATCTATGCCGTGGTCTTTAATCTTTTTTATTGCGTCTTTTCTTGCCCTGCCCTGCTTTAAGAGCGCATTCCACTCTTTCAGGCTATCAACATTCTCTGATTCCCAACCTACCATCACTAAGGTAAGTCCGCTCTTTCTCGCCCATTTTAAAAGCTCCTCGCCCCTGCTGTGCTGAACACTTACTAAATCACCAGAGCCTATCCACCACTTTCTCATATTGCTCAACTCTTGATAAAGGTCAATATACAGCTTGATTGACCTGTCTATGCCAGCGCCCCAGATATTATCATCCACATTCCAGAACATCCAGTAGGGGCTTGTTGCAACCTCATTAACGACATCCTGTATTGGCCTGTGCCTGATATTGTTTCCAAAGAATTTATACACCGAGCAGTACTTGCACTTGAACGGACATCCCCTTGCTGTAAAAAATGACCCCATGTGATACTTTGTTTTTAAAAGCCCTTTCTTGGGTCGAGCCAGATCCACAAGAGGCAGTTGCCCGCCATGATAAAATGGCTTCAACTCCCCCCTTTTTGCATCTTGAAGACAATCTCCCCAAACACCTTCTGCCTCGCCTACAACAACCGCATCAGCATGTGCCTTTGCCTCTTCCGGGAGAACTGTAACATGCATCCCGCCCAGAACTACTTTTAAACCGCGCCTTCTTAAAATATCGGCTGTCTTATACGACCATTTCGCCTGCGGGGTAAGGACTGTCAGGCCAACTAAATCTGCCTCAACAGCATCTACATCAAGGTCTTCACGATTAGCATCAATAAGCTGGATATCAACATCAGGCGCAACCTTTTCCGTAAGGCCAGCCAGATATTCCAACACAGGCGGGGCAATGGGGAGCCCTTCGCTCTTCTGAATCTCATCAAGCCGGGCAAGGGACATGAGCGAGCTCTTTTTTACATATTCGCCGAATGGAGGGGAGATGAGGGTTATCTTCATTACTTAACATATTACATATCTTGTTGTTTTCATTCAAGGATAAAAATTTTGAGAATATAATGTTGATATGAATACCCAAAGGGTAGGAAATAAGCTGGGGCTAAAATTCATACCTCATATTGCAATAAACATTATCATTATTCCTGAACTGCCCCAGAAATGTGCTGTTCTGTTCGCCGCCAAAGAGATTTACACCGATGTTTGTCCAGAGATTGTCGGTAATATTATACTTTATCTCTGGATTTACAAAATAATCCTTATCTGTTGGGCTATAGAATGTAAATAAAGACAATTTGAGTGTCTGATGATATAAAAGATGTGTAAGCCTTATGGAATATAGTTCTCGTGTCTCATCCTTTCTCGGAAAGCTTGCATCCAACGTTTTTACATACTCGCCATAATCCACCAATTTCTCTACATAATACTGGGCGCTTGCTGTAAAATCCCCTGTAACTGCCTTTTGAAATGCTACAAGGTATCGTATCTGGGAATTTTCTATTTCTGGGTCGGAGCCTTCACTATCGTGTGAATCATAATAACCCGCCTCAAGGCTTAGAACTCCGCCAAATGCAGAGCCTTGCGTTGATGCGCCGTAGACCTTTAGCCTCGGATAAAAATGATTTACCTTTGTAAGTGTTGAATCTTTTGGACTCGAAGGCATCCTCCAAAAACCTTTATAAAAGTAAACTGAGGTATCAAAATCATACACAGGCCGATAGAGCCTCAAGGCTATCTCTGTGTTAGACGGTTTTTCAGCAGGCTCATGCATTGCTCTATTTGTAACCTGCGGCAATGGGTCAAAATATAATAGCCTTTTTGAATCAGGCATATTGTCTGGCTCAAAGGTAGGGATTATTACGAGTTCTCCATTGATAATATTGCTGTATGCCCCAAACTTTGCTCCATCTATGCCTAACTTTAGATACTCAAGTGGTCTGCCTATAAGAAACGCAGTCCAGTCTTTTGGAAACACATCATTGATAAATACAAGGTCTCCAAGCCCCCATGTCATGATTTGCCTGCCAACCTTCGCATCAGCAGAACTGCCTTGCAAAGTGAAATAGGCCTCCCGCACCTTCATATCAAAATCACCATCAACAGCAGCATCATGAAAAAAATCCAGCTTTGCCTTTGCGGCAAAAAATCCAGAAGGGTCTTCGTACGACGGGCTTATTTGAACTCTTTCTTCTATCAACAACCAATATTTGTCGCAAGGAGTCGAACCAGAACAGTGGGTATCGGATGTCCGGAAAGAATAATTGCCCTGAAGGAAGCCGTGAAGGTCTGCGGCGTGAGAGACAGTAGGCAGAAGGCAATAGATGATAGCGGAAACGGAGAATCGGAGAAACGGAGAATCGGAGAATCTCTTTCCCCGTTTCCCCATTTCCCCGCATCTCTGATTCTTTATCATTTTTTTCACTTCGGCGGCTCCTCCAGCTTTTTAATGCCCATTGCATTTAAAATAGCCCTCTCATAAAACGGCTCGCTCACGCCTTTTTTCATCTTCCGTATAAAATATTTCTCAAAGGCAATCTTGGCAAAATGCACCCATTTCCCCTTCTTTGACCATGTAATATTTCTCGGAGGTATCTCTGGCGCTGCCACAAATGCCATGCCTGTATCACCCATATCTGCAAGACATATCGCATTCCATGTGGGTTTTGTTGAAATCGTCTTGCCATCAATGGAGTCCTTAATATTATGAACAATTGCGGTAACCATGCTTTCTATCATATAGCCTGTTTTTGGCGCGCCTGTTGGAACTGTAGTTACTTCTACCGGCGGTATGGCGATACACACGCCAGCAGCATATATATTTGGATATTTTGGAGAGCGCTGATATTGATCAACAATGACAAATCCCTTTGGATTGCAAAGCCCTTCTACTTGCGCTACTGCATCTACGCCTTTGAATGCAGGTATCATCATGCTGTATTTGAACGGAAGCTCCTTTTCTCCCCCGCCTGCAATTTCAATAGTCATCTTCCCCTGCTCAACCTTTTTTACCTTTGCATTTGTCTGCCAGTTTATATGCCTCTCCCTGAACTCATGCTCCATAATACCCTTTGAATCGCCTACTCCTCCAAGCCCCATGTGACCGATATACGGTTCTGATGTAACAAAGGTAATGGGAACCTTCTTGCGAATCCTTCTCCTGCGGAGGTCGGAATCAAGGATAAATGCAAATTCATATGCAGGCCCAAAACATGACGCGCCCTGAACAGCGCCAACAACAATAGGGCCTGGTTCTTTTACAAACTCTTGATACTTCTCATACGCCTCTTCTGCGTGGTCAACTGTGCATATAGATACAGTATTTCTCCCTGGACCAAGCCCTTCTATTTCCTCAAAAGCAAGTTTAGGACCAGTGGCGATAACAAGATAGTCGTATGGCACTACCGTTCCCATGGAGGTTATAATTTCATTTCTCTGGGTATCTATCTTTTGTGCAGCCTCAGGAATAAATTTGATGCCCTTTTTTTCAAGATGAGGCTTCAGCGGGAAACTAATATTTTTTCTTGCCCTCCAGCCAACAGCAACCCAGGGGTTGGAAGGGACAAAATGAAAACTTTCAGTGTTAGAAATTACCGTCACCTCGTGGCTGCCGCCCAGCATTGCCTTCATTTCATACGCTGCAGGCAGACCGCCTGTTGATGCACCTATGATAACTATCCGTGCCATAAAACACCTCCCTTTTTATACAGTATGCAGTAAGCAGTAGGAAGTAGGCAGAAAATCCAGAAGATGAGAAGTTAAGAGGTTAGGAGATTGAGATTTTTCTCAACTTCTAATCTTCTCAACTTCTGCCTTTCTTAACTGCTTACTCCTTACTGCTTACTGCCTACTGATTTTTACTCTATCCACTTCTTCAGCGGCTTCTTCAAATACCTCTCGGTAAACACATCATCAGTCAGTCCGATATTAAACTCAGTCTTCTGATAGGCAACCTCTGTCCTGTGCCCTGTCTTTGCGTCCTTCATTGTCCTCTTTGTTATAACAGGAAAACCCTGCATATCTTTAATTTCATCTGATGTAAAGGTTTTGTATAACTCTCCGCGTTTATCGTAATACTCTTCTTTGATTGGTAGAAAACTCCCTTTATCTATCCACGATAATTTATAGCTAAAATCTGCGCCCTTTTCATCCTTTGGCGCACTTTTAATAACATAAGCATCCCTCTCACCTACCTTTTCCTCTTTTGCGATACTATGATTATCGTCCTCTATGTCCCTTCCCGAAACATCCTCATAAGTAAAGTCCGAGCCGACAAAGCTCGACCGTTTGTCATTGGCGGCAATCCTCCTCACCATATTAAGGGCAGGCATGAATATCCATCTGTCGTCATCCTTTGCCGCATATTTATAGACCATGAATGTCATATCTCTGACATCAGCGGGTTGGTAGAAGTAGATAAAATATTTCTGATCTCCGCCCTCCTGATAGTTTTTGCGGAGCATGGTCATTTCCCGCACCCGTTCCTTGCCGTCCTGACTTATGAGCTTCATGTAAACCCTTATCTTCATATCCTTGCCCGGATATAAAAACGCAAGTTGGGATTTTTTCATGATGCCAGAGGCATCGGCAGCGTGGGAGACAGTAGGCAGTAAGCAGTAGGCGGTAAGCAGTAAGAGCACCACTAAAATACCCATCATCCATTTTTTAACTCCTGACTCTTGACTTCTGACTTTGTTCATACAATACCTCCCATTTTGTCTTTTCTCTTTCACGCTCAAAAATTGCCCTGATGCAAAGCGGTTGTAGTCTGCCTATTTATCGGCGATTTTAATCCGCCTCAGGCGGACGCCCATAAATCGGCAAACTACATCTACTTGTTTTGCCGTCCACTATAAACAGCCATCTCCTGAACATCACAATCAGCGCCGGCAGATATATTATGCTCATCAAAGCGCTTAAAAACATCATACCTGCTATGAATAATCCCACTGTTACATACGGTGTAAGCGGCGCAAATATCATGGCAGAAAACGCCGTTGCAAAGAGGATGGCATTCCTTATAATGCCTTTGCCTGGCCGTGCAGCTGTCCAGAGGAGCGCATCGGTTATGAGTTCGGAGTTGGGCAATTGAGAAGTTGAGAGGTTAAGAGGTTGAGAAGTTAAGATTTTTTCCTCATCTTCTAAACTTCTCATCTTCTCAACTTCTGATTTTTCGCCAATCCTCCGCCTAAACCTGCTTATAAAATGTATTGCAAAATCCACTGCCATGCCGAGCGAGAGGCACGATAAAACAGATATCGGCATATCAAAATCCTTGCCCATAAATCCGACAGCGCCATATATCACTGCGATGGTAAAGAGAAGCGGCATATAGGCAATCAGCGCCCATTTGAAGGAGCGGAAGTTAAAGACAAGAATCACAAACACGATAATCAAGGCAAGGATGAATCCCTTGAGCATGTCATAGAGAACCTCATTATTCCAGACGAGGTTAAAATATGCAGCGCCGGCAGGCTTAAACTGAGCGCCGGAGAGAGGATATTGGGCGGTATACGCCTTAACCCTGTCTATCACATCCTGCATGGCATTGGCGTCCCATGTCTTCAACTGAATCCAGATGTTCGCCTTTCTAAAAGGATAGTCAACCACATTGTCCAGATCGCTCGGTTTAGCAGACATGCTGAACATAAAAAGATATTGGGCTATAGCCTCTTTAGTATCAGGAACCCGGTCAAAGGCAGGAACGTTGTTATTAAACACCCTGTTTATTCTTTTAACATAGTCAACAACAGAAAAGGTTTTTCCCACATTCGGGAGTTTCTCCAGATCCCTCTGCAATGATTCAATATATCTCATGGTCTCCGGTTTTTTTATAAAATCATCCTCCTCTGACGCAGCAACGATATAGCCGAGGGCAGTGCCGCCAAGCTTTTCATTTATAATCCTGTCAGACTTTCTCACATCGCTGCCCTTCTTAAACCATTTGACCATGTTGTTATTTACATTTATCCGGCTGATGCCGATAGCAGCGAAAATAAGCACGATAATGCCTACGGTAACCGTTGTTGTTGATTTGTGCGCGCCGATTGCGCCGAGTTTTTTCAATATGCTTGTCCCCGAATGCTTGAATCGGGGACGGGCTGCCCTCCCCTGATAGAAACATTCAGGGGCAAGGTTTTCCTTTTCATCCTCTCCGCCTGCCGCCTTTAAAATATTTTTTTCGCTCACTAACATCATCGCTGCAGGGATGAGGCTGAAGCTCATAAGCCTTATAACAATGGTGCCGAATGCGATGAAGATACCGAAGACCTTTACCGGAATGATGTGCATGATTGCCAAAACTCCGAAGCCTGCGGCAGTTGCAAGTGCAGTATATTTGACCGGCTGGCCAACGACCTTCATGGTATCAAGCACTGCCTGCTTTTTATCTCTTGTCTCCCTGAATCTGAAATAAAACTCATTAAATATGTGGATGGAGTCTGTTGCGATGGCCATTAAGAAGACCGGAATCATGGATGACATGATGTGCACAGGATAGCCAAGCCCTATCAAAAGCCCCATGCTCCAGATAACGCTTATCATGGCAACCGCCATGACCGATGATATGAGGCCGAAATTACCGAACAAAATATACAGCACAATCATCATGACCATGCCGGCAATGGGCGAGAAAAACCCCATCTGTTTGAACATCTCTGCGCCAAAGGTGTCCCGTGCAACAGGGTCGCCTGCCACATAATACTGTTCGTCGCCTTTCTCTTTGGCAACAATATCCTTTACACGGTCAGCAATCTCCTTGCCATTAGCGCCTGGCTCAAGAGGTATATATATGGCTGTTGTTGTTCCGTCTTTAGAGATAAGGCGGTCAACAATAAGCGGATTCTCATAAATGGATTTTTTAAAGGCATCTATCTCCTGCTGGGTTTTTGGGATTTCAGACATTAGGGGTTTTACTGTGATAGAGTCGCCTGTTGACATAACATCATCAACGGTAGTAAAGCTCGTCACATCCCTTGTGACAATGCCTTTGAGTTTGAGGATTTCATCAGTTATCTTTGCAATCTTCTCAAGGGTTGTTTGATTAAAAATCCCATGTTTATTCACTATGCCAAGAACAATGGTGTCTTTGTGCAGGCTAAAATCTTTTTCAACAGAATCATTATAGACCCTCACATCAGATGTTGCAGGCAGCATGTTCTTAGGGTCTGTATCAATGGTTATCTTTGGAAACTGAATGGCAAACCCAAGGGTGATAACGGCAACAATGGCAATAACCAGCCACGGATGGTCAACAGAGAATGCGGTCAGACTAAACCTTTTCATTATGCCTCCGTAAATGTTCTGATTTTAGGACTCTCTGAAAAACTACCTTTTAAAAAATTGTCATGCCCGAATGTCTCTATCGGGCATCTATAACTTGTTGATTGTAAAAGAACCGGATTCCCGATAAAAACCTCGGGACAGAAAAAGACTTTTTCAGAGTATCCTTTATTATGCCCCCTTTAATACTGTGAACTGTAATTTTATGGCTTTCTTGCAACTACTATCCGTACTGCTATAGGAAGGAAAATTTTATTTCCCCTCCTGTAGCCATCTGCCGCCCGTTTAATTTCAGACTGTGCCTCATCCCGCTGTGATGAGGATAGTTTATTGAAAAGCGACTGGAGAGGCGCAGCCATGTCCATAAGGCTCGCAAGGTATTCATCGGCGGATTCAAAAGGAGCCTCCCCTCTCACTTCTTCGTCAGTTATATCTTGAAGCCCTATCCTCTCGGCAATTCCAGCCAATTCCCCCGGTTTGGCAAGCCGGAAAAGCCCCGGCTGTTCCGGCTCAGGAGGAGGCAAGGCTATGAATCTTTTGAGAACATCCATAGGAATCCTGAGAAACGGGTTTTTATCGGCTGACGACCATACGGCAGCGGCAAAATAACCCTTGGGCTTCAGAAGCCGCGCAATCTCATTCATTGCTTTGTGAATATCAGGAAGGAACATCAGGCAGAATCTGCTGATGACCGCATCATAGGAATCTGTTGCGACTTGGAGGGTTGTCGCATCTGCTGTTTGGAATGTAACATTGGCAACGCCAAGCGAATGTGCCTTGCGCCGGGCAACCACCAGCATCTCCTCAGCCAAATCCAGGCCAAGAACTTTACCTGTAGAGCCTACAACCTGAGCTGCCAGAAGCGCCGGATAGCCTGTTCCACAGCCGATGTCTAAAACATTCTGCCCGAAGCGGAGCCGCGCATCTCCAATCAGCCGATAATTAACGAATGCCAGATTTCGCTCTAGAAGCTGATCCCATTTTTCCCACGCCGGCGCAACGCGGTTCCAATCTTGCCGTTGTGTTTCAATTATCTGATTTGCATCAATCTGCGGCATTATTACCCCCTTTTAATTTGCAGGCATTTCCTTGCACCCCTTAACCCCGAACCACTTTAAAAACATCATCATGGGACACCAGTTTGTAAAAAATGACTGGAAGAGATTAAGCCCAACGAATGCTGTGAATAAGAGCCAGTATTCAGAATGAACCCTGGCAAGAACAAGAGATGTGAGGACAAATATCCCTGCAATTAGTCTTAAGTATCTTTCTATGTGCATTGGTAAACACCTCCTTAGTTAAGAGTCAAAGAGTCACAGGGTCATAGCGTCAAAGTTTTTTACTCTAACTCTTTGACCCGTTGACTCTCTAACACTGTTTTTTTAGCAGCCGGACCGGCTACTTTTGCGAAGTCCCTCATGTTCCGCCTGGATGCCTGAAAAACCAGATAACTGCAATGATAGCCGCTACGATAATTACAATATCTCTCCAGTCCATTATTTCTCGCCTCCCTCAATCGGTATCATAACAGA